>Ga0206130_10008127_pt1 | contig 11378 bp, 10 predicted proteins | sample Helgoland_Spring_9_FD_148637 | JGI IMG/M metagenome (GOLD analysis project Ga0206130, IMG submission 148637) | Pelagic subsurface seawater microbial communities from Kabeltonne, Helgoland, North Sea - Helgoland_Spring_Bloom_20160512_1 | ecosystem: Environmental > Aquatic > Marine > Epipelagic ...
CGTCCTGAGGCATGGCCAGCTCACTTTCGCCGTAGCGGCGTCCATGCCAAAGCCCGTGGGCCTCACGCCAGCTCTCAATTTGCTGCCACCACTGCGCCAGCGCTGCTGGTTCAGGCATTTCTCGATCGCTGCCTTCCAATTGGGCATCAATCTGAGCCAGTAGCTCAGTCAGCACCGTTTGAACCGGGCCCACTATGGGGATATCGACGGGAATAATCTTAGCGATGGAGGCGGGATCCACGTCAATATGAATAATCTTGGCGCCCGGGCAAAATTTGCCCACGGTGTTGGTAACCCGATCATCAAAACGAGCCCCCACCGCCAAAATCACATCGGAGTGATGCATTGCCATATTGGCTTCATAAAAACCATGCATGCCCAGCATCCCCAAAAACTGTCGATCAGAGCCAGGGTAAGCGCCCAAACCCATGAGGGTATTGGTGACCGGGTAGTTGAGTTTTTGGGCCAAAGTGGTCAGCAGGTCGCAGCCCTCGCCCTGAATAACGCCACCACCGGCGTAAATAATAGGCCGCTTGGCAGACAGTAATAGCCTAGCAGCCTTACGAATTTGACCCGTATGCCCTTTATTAGAGGGCTGGTAAGAGCGCAAGCTCACACTCTCCGGGTAGTGGTAATCGAACTTGTGCTCGGGGTGGGTGAGATCCTTGGGAATATCAATCACGACGGGACCCGGCCGCCCCGTGGTCGCAATGTAAAACGCCTTCTTAATAATAGAGGGAATATCTTCAGTGCGCTTCACCATGAAACTGTGTTTCACGATGGGGCGAGACACCCCCACCATATCGGTTTCCTGAAACGCGTCTTCACCAATTAAATGGGTTTGCACCTGCCCAGACAGCACCACCATAGGAATCGAATCCATATAAGCGGTGGCTATCCCCGTGATCGCGTTGGTGGCACCTGGCCCCGACGTTACCAAGACAACGCCCGGTTTCCCCGTGGCGCGGGCATAGCCATCGGCCGCATGGGTAGCAGCTTGCTCGTGGCGAACTAAGATATGAGGGACAGAGTCGAGCTTAAAAATTGCATCGTATATATGTAGGGCTGCTCCGCCCGGATAGCCGAATATGTACTCGACGCCTTCGTCTTCCAAAGCCCGGACGATCATTTCGCCGCCAGATAGTTGTTCCATGTTTCGCTCCCACCTTTCAGGGGTGTCATACACTGACGGGAGCCTTGGGCTTACGCCCCTGCCACACCGCCGCTGCCTGTCGCACGAAACACTGGTCGGATCAAATCCTAGCACCCTGCCAGAACAGCGATCACGAAACCCGTGTATCGGTCGGCCTGCGGGGTAGCGCAGTGTCGAGCCCGAAGTGCGCATAACGCACCAGACGGAACCCGCAAACAGCCCTCATAACTATCCCGTCATGGGGGTGGGCCAGCGGATGAGGGTACTCATCGTTAGCCGTTGCCGTTCGCGTGACGATCGACATAGTGAAAAGGTGTCGTAAAAAAGTCAAGAAATGCTGTGCATTAACAACGTGTGATATTGCCGAAATAGCAAGATAACAGTAGCTTGACTAGCACACGTCGAAATTGAGAGTTAGCATGCCGACCGCGCTCAGCTGGAACGCCACGATCATCACAACCTGCCTGTTAGGTGTGCTCGCACATCCCACCGTGGCCGCCATTATGTACCGATGGAGTGACATTAATGGCAGACCTGTCATCAGTGACCGGCCACCACCCCCAGGCACGGCCTATACGACCCTAGACAGCGCTCAATACGGCAAAAGCAGCATTCGGCGTGATGAAAAAACCGCAAACACAGTGGAAACAGGCACCGCTAACCCTTCCCAACAAGCACCGAGCGAAAGTCCTGCAGCTTCTGTACACATACAGAAAAACGCCGATCTCTGTAAGCACGCCCAAGACAATATTTACACCTACGAAAATTTTTCACGAATCCGCACGGTCGACCCCGACGGTACCGTGCGATTTATGTCTTCTGCAGAAATTGAGGTGAAATTGTCAGATGCCCGTCAGGTAGAAAAAAGCCACTGCTAGCCTTTGAATCGGCCTAGCTACAGGCGATCAATGTTTTCCACGCGAAAAGCTTCCGTGAGCTGATCCGCGCTTAAGGGCTTTATCTCAACAGGATCGAAGCCTTTGCAGCCGATACAAACAGTCACCACATCCTCGGTCACTTCACCAGAACCGCAGCCAGCACCAAAGCAACTCGATCCGTTGGAATCAAGATCTACCGTGACAATGATGGGGGGAATTGGAATACCTTCACCAAATTTCTGACCCAAATCATTTTCTGGAGAAAATAAAGGCACACGATAAGCCTTAGCCGCGCCTAAGTTTGCACACATGCCTGCACCGCCACCATCGGGCTGAAAGGTGTTAAAAAAAACATACCCGCCGCCAATAGCCGACTGATTGACAACCTGCTCTCCACGATCCAGAAGATCGATATACCAACCATCATAATCCGTGATGACTGCTCCCGACGCCAAGCCTTGAGCAGCATTGACCAACGTGTCGCCATCTAGGTTGATCGTTTGGCGGGCCTTTAAATCAACCTCATCGTCTTGCAAGTAAGGCCTGTCAATAAAGGCATAAAAACGGTTTTCCACTTGCTGATCATAGGGGTAGTTGAGCTTGAGGGGCCGCTCTCGATCACCGCTACCCAAGGTGATAAAAACGTTAGCTCCAACGGCCCCCGCAACAGGGCGACTCATGAACCGCTTACTTGATGAGGACACGCTCGCAATTTTCTGAATAAACCAAGCGCTCTCATCCAATGCGGCTGCCGAAGTTAAGCTAGAGCCCTGAAGCTGACTTAGCGCAATCCGATACAACCCTCCCGCCGCATCAGCTACGTAAACAAAGTCGATGTTGCCGTCAAAATCGATATCCAGAGGCTCAACCTCAGCTACCACGGGCGCATCTGTGGGAAATTCAGCCAGCAAAACACCACGCTCCGCATCAACAAGATAAACGCTATTGCCCTTGGCGGCATCTGAACAGGCGTATGTTGCTGCGTCCACATCTAAACAACTGTCCCAGCCCCCCCCCATCATAAGGACGGGACTGCCCCCTCCCAGATACCCCTCAACAAAGCCAACAACTGGCGTCGACCAGGTTTGCCCGATGTTGGTAAACCCGGGAGTACACTGACTATCTTGCGTTGGACTAGGACAACCCAACTTCCAAAGCAAGGCGGGTGCGTCTGGTGGCTGTCCGGCCTCTCCCTGACTTGGACTCACATCTAGACCGTAAACCATGCGACCCCCGCGCCGCATAGTGGGAAAAATATAGGCGGTCGTCAGCTCGTTGGCGTTATTGTAGGTAGCGTGTACCCCTGTGGAGCCATCAAAAAAATAAGCCTTTTTTTGCGCCTCGATGCTTGTTGATAATGACGCCGCCAACCCGAAATAGTCGACCGAAGGTGTATTGCGATATTGCCGCTCAATGCCGGAGTAGTGCTCCGGCGCGATAAACGCCCAGTCCTCGGCTCCCGAATCTGGATTGAGGCTTCGAAACAGCCCGTCGTTGCCACCATAAAAAACACGAAACAAGGTTCCGCCGTCGGGCTTTGTTCCGTAACTCACTGTCAACGGGCGCGAGTGAACAATGTCGCCATGAATGGTCGCACGCAACCCCGTCTCTGGCATTTGCTCGACTACGCCAAGGTTAGGATTAGCCCCATAGCTACCGCCGCTGAGGAGAATTTTCGCATCACCGCCTCGCAGTCCAGGATCTTCACCCAGTAAGTACCGGTAATACACCGACTCCGTAAAATCGTTTACGTCGACGGCTCTTATTGCGCCCCCTGACTCCGTCAAAATGACTCTGCTACTGGCGCCTCCTGGACCACTTTGGTTACGGATCTGCTGGGCAGCACCCCCTTTTTCAACAAAGGGCCCATCGGGGGAGTCGGAGAGCACGCTGCGACCTCCTAGCCGGCTCGGCGAGCAGGCACTGACTGGGTTGGGGTCGAGGGCTAAACCTTCAAAGTAAGGCTGATTACCCTCTAAGGCAACATTCACGTCACTAGTATCAGAGGTCCAAAAGCTGGTGGCACAGGATTGAGCAAACCCGGTTTGTGGGTTGATCGCCCGCTCTAAAGCCACATCGGCCAGCTCAACCTGGCCATTAAAGACGGCCAGCTGATACTGCTTAAGATTGCCCAACCAGCGAGGCTTTCGATCGGCACCCGGTCTAAACATGCCCACAAAGACGCGATTGTCCGCTTGAGCACGATTGGTTGAGGAGAGCGGCAGAGTCACGGCAGCAAATGAAGTATTAATGTCGATAATATCGCCAAAGATACGGCCTAGCGCTGCCTCAATCTCTGCGGCATTAGTGGCTGATTGCCGGTAGCCCCCTCCCTGCTCTGCCGCACTATCGAGCAGCGACGAGTGCAATGCATTGGGTTTAGCGTTGTAAACATCAACGGTATAGGTCGTCACTTGAGAACGATAAATCTCGGTACTGCCGTCATCGTCAACTACCGCTACCGGAACACCAAACTCCTTGAGAAATTTAGTCCAATCATCAAAATTGTATGCCACGCCGTCTATTTCAGCGCCAGTTGCAGCATGTCCGTCCACGCCACCCGCGCCGACACTTTGAAACACTCGGTACTGATACTGCTGGCTGTTACCGCTCCCCGGACAATCCTTCTTGCTCCGATCAGCAGTCTTGTTTGAGGTACTACAGAAACAACCCGCCGCGGCATCAACACAAGCGCCTTCAACTTCTGCTGTTTCTAAGGGGTTCGCCACAATTGCAGAGCTGCAGATCGATGGTTCCGAATAGCATTGCGCAGATAACCCTAAATCCACCTGATTAGAGCTTCCCGAGGATACCGAAACCGTTTGATATTGCGGCATGGAAAGCCCGCCGCTGGAAGCACCGGCTAACGCCGCAGGAGGATTCATATTGAACTCTGCATAAAGCCCCGCAAGGACCGAAGAGTTAGATGTCGTGTCGGTCTCAGGCCCGTTGGAGTCTGGATTGCCAATAAAAATGATATAGGTTTCGGCACAAAGTGACTCCGAATTCAGCGGCGAGGCAAAACGGCCCCAGGGCATGGCGTAACCATCGGCATCAGCCAGTGCAGAGGGAGTACCTGCACCGTTGAAAATTTGCGCCTCACCGGCCAAGTAATGATAAACATCAGCCACCAAGTTACCCAGTGAACTATTGGAATTTCGCTTTTCCGCCGGATCATTAATACCCTCGTAAATTTCATCGAGCGTGGCATTAAAGGCACCCTGAGCCGCCTTGTAAGGCTGTAAATCGAAGCGAACATAGCCACCGTCTTGATTCGCTGTTCCAAGCGTTGTGTATTCAAAGAGGCCAACATTTAGATCGACATCAGGAGGGAGCGCCGCCAGCGTGTTTTTTATTGCAGCCACCTCAGACTGGCCCTGCTGAGCACCTTCTGGCCACTTCTGACTTTGCCTCGACCAGTTGGAGGTGTTGTCGAGCACGAAAATAACATTGGGCAGGGAACTGCTGGCGGAACCCGCTGTTAGGCCACTCGCAAAAAGATCAATGTCCTCAGCCAGAGCGAGAAAAGGGGTCATCGTAAGCCCCATGAGTGATATGAGAAAATAACGAAAGCAATTGTTCATACATCGACTCCTCTCAAAAGAGATTTCGGTATTTAGCGACAAGCTGAGGCCAGTAAATTGAGTGACGTTCGGGTTTGTAATCCTTGGCGGACTTCAACTTTGGCACCCGTGGTGAGATCTTGCGCTACCGCGGTCACTTCCCAAATCGCGGCTGCGCACAAGGAATACAGTCCTGGTTGAAAGCAGCTTGCGTCTTCAGGGCTGGTCAACACATTCAGTTGCGAATTGCGGATCGGAGAACCGGAGATGCACACAGGGCGGGAGAGCTCGACAACCACGTCATTTTCTACGCCGTCACCACTGAGGTCGAGACAACGTGTGAAGCTGCTGCCATTACAGCCCTGACTGAATGCTTGGGTACCCTTCAGAAACCCCGGGGTGGCTATCGCCTCTTGAATAGCGCGCAAGGCCGCGCTTCGGACAGCGCTGCGCGCCTCAACATTTTGGACTATTTTTAAATTATTCTGCACCTGGCTCGCTGCAACCACCCCCATAATGGTGACCAGCAGCAACATAATCAGGGCCACCAAAAGAACAACGCCCTGTTGACCTCGAGGTGCGCTCACCGTCTGCGGCTCCCGATATTAGAGATATCCACCATTCGACTTTGTACCACTCGCCGATAGCTCACATTGCTAGTGGGTACCGACCACGCCTCACCCGCAATCGTGTAAGTGGCGTCATCTAAATAACCCGGCTCCCTTTGACTTGAGCGCACTACCGTCCAAATTTTTACCCCAATAATATTTGGCCAATCAATAATAGAGGGGGCTCTGGTAACCCGGTCGTACTGACCATCGCCGTCAGTATCAACAAACCATTCAAAACGCAGTAACTCCACGCCGTCGACAAGCACCTCGGTCTTAAATGCCAACCCCGCCCCCGAGCTATCAAGGTACAGGCGAGTCAACGTGTCATCTTCATCGACGTAGTAAATCCGCGAAACCAGTCTATAAATTGGCGCAGGGGTACTACAGTCATAACCGGTATAAGTTAACTTGCTGCCAACATTGACGTCGTTGACCCTCAACAACTTCAGCTCGCCACCGGATAAGCCCAGATTTTCGGAGTAGCAGCCGTTGGTTTGCAGGTGGTAATAATCGCCTAGGGGACGGCAGTGGTTTAGGGTCGGTGCCGGATGCGCCCCCGTAGCGCAGCTACCCGCTCGACGAATAACAAAATAGTCTGAATTGGAGTTGGAGGGTGCCATAGTACTGCTGCCACAGACGCCGCCAGTAATCTCTGAATTCAGAGTAGTGCCTAACGCAGAAAACAACGGGTACTCCATTGCGAAGGCTAGCTCGGCTTTGGCATTGTCCGAAGTGCCCGAAATCGTTGCGCCGGTACCCAGGCAGGTAGGAGGAACCTCTGTCGCTACGTTCCAGCTCAACTCGGAGGGCGCTGCCGGCGGCACCTCCCCCGACACAAAGATTTGAGTTTCAGCATCCACTGGATAATTAGCACCACCCCAGTACCCTGCAAGCGACAACTCAGACGCCAGTAACTCCAGGGTGAATAGCGCATTTTCTATTTGGCGACCTGACCGATCTACACTTGCCAGGCTCTTACTAGTATCCGCAAATAAGGTTGTTATGCCTAGAATAATGACAATACCCAGAGTCATAGCGATCATTATTTCGATGAGACCAAAACCAGACGGCTTTCGCGGATAGGCCCCGTTAGAAAAATTCACCGAACAGCAACATCGCGATAAATTGTCCGGCGTAGGTTTTCGCTGCCATACTCCCCCAGACCGCAGGTTACCGCGGGAATAACTGACTTAGTCATACCCTGCCAGGCAATACTGACCCTAATAACCACCTCACCGCTAGCGCTCGCACTACCGGAGTGAATACACCCACGAGCGCCTAAAGGTGAAGCCATATTTTGCCCTTTCGACATTCGAGCCGCGCCAGCAATTGTTCGATTCCACTCGCACAAATCACGACGCACTGCGGTTATGGCCGAACACTCAGACGACACCTCCAAAAGCCCGTAATACCCCCCCGTGCCCTCTAAAAGATCTTCTGCGTAGGCCCCCGCTCCAGCAGCCGCAGGGTTCATCCGGATTCTCGCAGCCATATCATCAACCATCGCTGTAATCTGAGCGCGCTGAATGGCCTCGAACTGATCATTCATGGTATTGACCTGCAGCGCGGCAAGCCCCAGAAGCCCCACGGTCGTTATTAAAAAAGTGACAAGCACCTCAATAAGAGTGAACCCCTTACTTTTATCAGCGGTTATGAGCTGCACGATCCAGACCAAGAGAAATCGGTGTTGGCTTCTGGACACTGGCTTGAACAAACCCCGGGGTTAGCTACAACGCGTCCATCGGTTTCAACATACAAACACACACTACAAGTACCGCCAGATCCAGCTGTCTCTATCTCAAACTTAGGGCAGTTAGCCGTGCGACCCCAGGAATTAAAGGCAAGACTGGCGCTACCAGAACTCGCGGTCACTGCAATGCTTTTGGGAACCACATAAGCCCCCAGAGATGAGCTCGTGCAGCTGACCGCCGTATCAGACTCCACACACCAACCGTCGCTCCATGCACTCTCTGCTGGCAGAACATTGACGGTCTGGTTGCGCTTAATCGCTTCTGATCTCGCTAGAGTCAGTGACATGCGCAGCTCATTACTGACTTGCCGCAACCGTTGCTCGGCAAGCAGTTGAGAAAAAGAGGGGACTACCGTGGTCGTCACAATGGACAAAATAGCCAGCCCCATGAGTAACTCAACGAGGGTGAAACCGCGCGAAAATTTCATCACCAAGCCGCCACCGAGCCGCCGCTTTGACAGTTTCGGGTTCGAGACCCGGCGTTACTGATGCAAAGGGCCCCATCACCCACCTGCAAAGTACCGGTAAGGGGTTGAAGGCTTAGCTGGAATGAGGGGGGTGGGCCGTCTAGAGCGCCTAACTGGGGGCTAGCAACGGTATAAAACGGCGCCACATCTGTGGCAACAGAACTGCCTGAAGGAAACTCTGCCAGCACATCGGCGGGATAGTTTAAAGCTGTCAGCGTCTTTGCATAAGATCGACTATTGAGAAAGTGCTGCTGCTGACGCTGCGCTATTTCCAGCATTAAAGACTGGGCCGCAGCCCGATGGCCTCTGCGCACATGATCTTGATAGGAGGGGTAAGCTGTCGCCGCCAAAACGCCCACAATAGCTATCGCTATTAAAAGCTCTATGAGCGTAAAACCCGCGTTGTTATTTTCCCGACCGGACATAGCATCACCTAGCATCAACCAACAACCGTCATTGGTTCAAAATTACGCACTTATGATCGTATTTTGCGTTGCAAAACAAAATCTAAAATGCAATAAACACTTTATAGTCCGATTTTTTAACAATGTGAATCAGGCAGCCCTAGGAAAAATTCTCGGCCAAAACGCCCTCAAAAGCGGCACGTCCGTTAAGGCGGGGCAAATTATTGCGCGTCGTGCCTCAAGAGACCCACCATAGACCCCTCATAGGCAGTGAGCAGGATCAGCGTGGTGATTAAGCAAATAACCATTACGATAGCGATGCATATAACGCCCGACTGACCTCTAATGACCTTTAGCCGCGATGACTTCATTCAGCTGCCATGGCTGCCTGCCCCAAGAGCTCAGGGATACGCAAATGACGGCTTAGCACCCGTGTTCTCAATATCATTCGCTGACTAGAGCCGTCTAACAAGGCTGGATAACCGCGCTGAGGCGCGCCATTACTGTGGGGCAGCTGCACGTCTGCACCCATCAGGGGGGCACCGAGGCCTGCGCGAGCGCCCAATAAAGTCAGGCTGATATCTAAACCTGCCAGTAAATGTCTGCCTTCGAGACCTGAGGGAAGTTTAATGGGCGCGAGAACCCAGTCACCTACGCCAGGCGCTACCACCTCGCCGCGACCAAAGCGCCCATCCTCAAGCCGCCAGGTCTTCATCATAAGCGCGCCCATGCCATCACCCTCACTCCAAGCAAAGTCTCGAAGGTAATACAGGCGCCTAGACCAGCGCTTAACCCCATCGACGCTCACGCAGCCCTCTGTGGAATCTCCCAAGTGATTTAACCCAGGGTCAAGCCCCGAAGTTGTCGAGTCTGAAATGCACCGGAGGCCCCGATTGCCGCCGCCCGATAAAGAACCCGCACCGCATGCTTGCCAAAGACAGGAGTGCGCTGCCTCAATGATTAGTAAGGGTGCGCTTTTCACTAAATTCCTTGAAGGTAGACAGGCAAGCTCGCCCTGTCGCACCACTCGGATACCCACCCCCCCCTTTTCGATAAAGCGAATGTCGGTTCTGTCTTGAGAAGATGATGCCTGAATGACTTCAGCCGCCTCACAGGGAGAACGGCCCATACTGTCTACAGTCATTGGCCCAGCCTGAAGTAATGCCAAAGACAAATGCCTCAAAGCAAAGTCGCCACGCTCAGCCAACTCAACTTCATCGGCCGACCAATGCGCCATTAGCCACAGTCGCTGTGCCGTTAGTGCGACGGAAGAGACCAGCCATGCACCCAATGTCAGTCCAATCAACAGTTCGACTAAGGAAAACCCCACCGCGTTAGCCTTGAGAGGTTTAATCCGATAGACACCGTGAACGTCGCTCGATCTGAATATCAACTGATGGGCCAGCGGTGTTTAAGCAGCGGACCATCACTGTTGAAACAGTGCTCGCCATGCAGCCGCACCATGGCAATCACGTGCTTAGAGTCCTCTTGAATACACAGCAACCCTTCGATCGCCCAATCGCGCTTTATTTGTCGCCAATCGTTGCACCATTGTAGAAGCCATGGCGGGGAAACTTCACAGAGGTTATCGCCGATCGGAATATCGCGGCCTAGAAACTTTGCGATGCGCCAATAACCCTCAACGCTGCGAAGATGGGTCTGAGATACGGTGAGTTGCAAATTAATGGCATCGGTTAAAATGATGCTCTCGGTCAATGCAAACAATCCAAGAAAAATAACCGTGCTAAGGACACTGGCGAATAAGGCATCTAGCAACATGAAGGCTCAGCCATCGGTGACTTAAGGCCAATATGAGGCGGGTCTGCGCCCACCTTGGCTATCCAGTGTCAGGGTGGGGTAATTTTCCTGCGCTGCTTTGGGGATCAAAGACAACTCAAAGGCTGATGGGGACAGGGCCACAATGAGCTCATAACGCTGCCGCAGATGCGCCGACAAGGGTTGAGAGGCCAGTAGCACGGGTCCCGGTTGATAGGCACCATGGGTAACTCGTAACCGCTCTTGTAGCAGCGCAAAAGAAAGCAAGCTAAGCGCCCCTTTCTTCGCTGTAGCCGTTCTCAAATGCTCTTGGTAATTAGGCAAAGCAATCGTTGCTAAAATACCGACGATGCCCAACACGATAACGAGTTCAAGCAAGGAAAACCCTGTAGGCACTGCAGGCCTAATCTCCGCATTAGTAGCTGACGGGTGGCGCCCCACAAAAAACCGGTAAAGACCCCACTCGGGATTCCACGCAAGACGCCAACGCCTCACCAATAAGGCTAGAATCCCCGAACGCATTTTGCCGCTCCATCAAGAAAAGACGGCTAGCCTGGGCAATAATAGGCGTCAAGAAAACATCATTAACCGCTCTAAGCCTATACCGACCACGATGGCTTAGTCTTGTCGGCTAAAAGTGATTTTTTGCTCCGCTAACAGCGCCTCTATCGTGTCGCCGGGGGCATAGTCGCCCTGTAAAATTTGCTGTGCCAAAGGGTTTTCCAGCAACTGCTGGATGGCCCGCTTTAAGGGTCTGGCCCCAAAGACAGGATCAA
>Ga0206130_10008128_pt1 | contig 11376 bp, 5 predicted proteins | sample Helgoland_Spring_9_FD_148637 | JGI IMG/M metagenome (GOLD analysis project Ga0206130, IMG submission 148637) | Pelagic subsurface seawater microbial communities from Kabeltonne, Helgoland, North Sea - Helgoland_Spring_Bloom_20160512_1 | ecosystem: Environmental > Aquatic > Marine > Epipelagic ...
ATTTTGAACGCTGGCATCACTAAGGCCTATGACGACGTCCAGGGTGATCCCGTTAGACTGCTGAATCGCGCCTACTTCAGTCTGACGCATAAAGTGGTGGATCGCTGATCGCGCAAATCGAGCAAGCGCACAGACACGCGCGGCGCTTGAACACCAATCGTTGGCCAAGATTTCAAGACTTAACAGCGTGGTCTTAGAGACGCGGACAGAAATGCTTTGGCGAAGCGGGCGGGACTGAAGGCTTTTTGCCAAAATTCAGCTAGAGGTGCTTTCGAGAGCCGGTGATACTTGATCGCCCCTTTAAGAATGAGGCAGCGACGTTGGCCGATCCGGATCCTAAAGGCCTTGGGCGCTGTCTTGAAGATGGATCCATCGGCCAAGATTGATCAACAACCCGGTCTGTGGGCTGTTCTAAAGCATGGGCTGGGCTATACTTTGTCAGTTAATCGACTGGAATGGTGCGGTCGATGTGAAACCTGATAAGTGATGAAACAATGAAAAACCCCCGATTGCATGTTGTCGCGCCTTGGCGGGCGCTCGCGAGTCTTCTGCTGATTATGGGTCTGTCGGCACCTGCTGCGGCCTTTGATTTTGACATAGATCAAGATGGCCAGGCGCAACCCTTGACCGATGGTTTGTTAGTCATCCGATACCTGTTCGGTTTTTCTGGTTCGGCCTTGACCAACGGGGCGATCGCGGACGGTGCTGAACGGCCATTGGCCGCTGATATCGAGTCATACCTTGCTGAAAACAGCGATTATCTGGATATCGATGATGATGGCAAGGCGATGCCGCTGACCGATGGGCTGTTGATAATTCGGTATCTATTTGGGTTTTCAGGCGACGCGCTCGTCAGCGGTGCAATTGCCTCTGACGCGAATGTCAGGCTGGCGCCAGAGGTCCAAGACCGACTGGATGCGGTGAAATCAGGCTTGGGTGGCAGTAATCTCCTTGCCGACCTCGATGGTGACGGCCTTCCGAATGCCCAGGATCCAGATGACGACAACGATGGTGTTTTAGATATTGATGATGCCTATTCGAAGATTGCGCTTGGTGGGCTTGTTGATACCGATGGCGATGGCCGGCCGAATGTTTGCGATGCGGCTTGTGTTGCACTGGGGATGGCCGCTGATCCGGATAGTGATAATGATGGGGTGCTTGATGGCAATGATGGGTACCCCTTAATTGCGCTGGGGACTTTGACGGATTCGGATGGGGACGGGCGGCCCAATGACTGCGGCGCGGCCTGTACAGCGCTGGGCATGGCGGCCGATCTGGATGATGATGCAGACGGCATTTTAGATGTGGCGGATGCTTATGCCTTGATCAGTCTCGGTGGTTTGACGGACGCTGATGGCGATGGTCGGCCCGATGTTTGCGATCCGGCCTGCCAAGCCGCGGGCATGGCGGTAGACTTTGATATTGACAATGACGGCGTTTTAGACCCGATCTACCCGATTGAATCGAGCTTTAATGTTCAAGCTGTTGTGATCGCTGATCATGTGGACGGACGAGCGAAACCTGCTTTTTATCATCTGTCGCCGCGCGTCCAAACCCAAACTTTGAGTTTGGATCTTGGTGGGAATGCGATTGATCTGAGTCACATTAAGTCCGCCTTTGAGGAGGTGCCCTCAGACGTTGATTCAGTTCGCGTGCTGTACCTGTTAGACCGCGTTCCGGTTGCTGGCAGTCGCGGCAGCTTTGAATTTGAAATGGTTTTGCTAGATGGCTCGGACGGACAACGAGATTCAGAAGAGCGGTCACTTAAAACGGCTTTTATTCTAGATTGGTCCTCAGATGGTGAGGTGATCGAACTTTCCGCGCCGGTTCAGGATCAAGTTCTTACCTTGACCTCAGGAGCTATTGTTGAGCGAACGCTGAGTTCGGTACAGCCGCGAATCATGACCGCAAGAAAAGCCGTTGAATACCCCGGGTACCCAGCGGTGATTGAAATCAAACCGCTGGAATTTTTCGATGCGTCCTTGTTTGCAAGCGCAAAGGAGTTGGGGCTCTTTGACCTCATTCAGAGCTATTTCGACACCGTTAAAACGTACCATTTGACGGTTGATCTGAAGGTGACCGGCGATGGGTCGCAATCGGTATTGGGGTATCAGGGCGCAGCATTCGACCGCGTCGAAACAAAACTGACGATTGACGAGGTAGCCCTAGGTTCAGGGGATGGCTTCAACCTAACCCGGCCCACTGATGCGGTGTCAGTCGATGCGTTGGGCTATGCCTTGATGTTAGCGGGGGGGGGCGATGCAAGGCCAGCCTGGGGGTTGTTCGCTGGCGCTGGAGATAATTCCTTGGTGGTTCAAGCGCCGCCAGGCTATTACGTTGAGGCTTCATGGCTGAATGCGCAAGCTGCATCGGTTGATGCTTTGCTCGCAGTGCAGGCTTATTTGGAAGGTTTGGCCGAGGCAGCTGAAACGCTCACCGTTGTGGTGACCTGGACGGAAGGCGCCGACGCGCTCCGAGTAGGCGAAGAGCGGCAGTTGGTGGCAATGTTACCGCTTCAGTTCAAGCCGGATTCGGTGAACCCTGGTTTCGTGATTGACAGCGAGGGGGCATCATTAACCCGATCGGATGGCGCGGCCTGCCAAGAAAGCGGGGCCTGTTTGTTAGCAGGTCTGCAAGGTCTGGCGTCGAGCCTGTCGATTTTGCCGGCTGAGCGTGATTTACCAAGGCAGCTGAGCATTGGGTTGTTGCCGTTTGCTGGATTGGCTGAGGCGGCAGAACTGCAGTCGAATTTTTTCCGAGCGGGTGACTATCACCTGAAGATTGAATTCAATGCGCGCTCGGGCCTGGTCTCCTATGAACAGCACGCGGTCCAGGTTATTGAGGGGGTACTCACGGTAAGATAGATTTTGAGCGTGGCCTTTTATGGTGTGCAGGTTAGGCTGGTAGCTGCCGCCTCCTATCGTAAGGGTGATCCGATTGGTCTGAGTTCTGGGTTTAGTCAGTAACCGAAAAGAAATGAGGCGGCTGGTTGGCCGATGATGAAGACGTTCAGTTTGTGCTGATTTGAAATTCGAAAATCAAAGGAAAGGAGATTGAGTTTGATTAATTTAGATTTGAGCGGAAAGCGGGCGCTGGTCACCGGCGCCAGTCTTGGCATTGGTGAGGCGGTTGTGAAACTGCTGGCGGATCATGGCGCCGATGTTAGCTTCTGCGCGCGGACTGAGTTGGGTGTTGCAACGCTTGCGGGTTATCAGACCGAAGGCGGCGGAAAAGTGACTGGTTTTATTGCCGATATGGAAGATGCGGCGTCCACCGAAGCGTTTTTGACCGCAGCGACGGCATCGGGTGACATTGATATTTTGATTAATAATGTTGGGGCCTCGCCCTCGCGGAATTTTCTGTACATGTCTGATGCGGACTGGCAGTCGCTGCATGAACTGAATCTGCTTTCGGCTGTACGATGTACCCGGCACTGCCTGCCCGCGATGCGCAAGCAAAAATGGGGTCGGGTGATCATGGTCGCCAGTGGCGCTGCAAAATATCCGAATGCCGCGCTCATCGACTATGGCACGACCAAAGCCGCCATGATCTCGATGGCGAAATCATTAGCCCGAAAGTATGGCATTGATGGCGTGTTGGTGAACTCGGTACTGCCCGGACTGATTCACACCGCCATGTGGGACCGTGCGGCAACCGAGATTGCCGAGGCGGCCGATTCAACGAAAGAAGAAGTGCTGATGCGCAATGGGCGCGGCGTGCCCGTGGGCCGATATGGTACCTCTGAAGAAGTTGCCGCCATGATTGTCTTTTTGGCCTCCAATGCCGCGTCCTATGTGAATGGCGCGGCCATTGAGGTGGATGGCGGTACGAGCGGTCATATCTGAGCGGGCCAACCAGTCCGGTCTAACGTGGTTTGGGCGGGCAGTCCTCGGCGATGTTCTATAGCAAAGGCGCCTGGCACGCTGACGGTTGTCTGCTGGCAGCGGTTCAAAATTAAGGTGTTGAATCTATGAAAACCCTCTTGGCGTGTTTTCGTCCTGGGCAACGCGTGTATGTGGCCGGCAGTAGCAATGAGCCGCGCGGACTGCTGGCGCATCTTGCGACGCTCGACTTACCACCTGACTTAGCGTTTATTCAGTTTCCACTGCCGGGTTTGAATACGACCGACTTTACGGCTCTGAACGAGACCGCGTCCATCACAACCTTCTTTATGTCCCCAACCCTAGCGAAGGCGGCTGATCCCAATCGCGTGCACTTTTTGCCGATGCAAATGCGAGCGGTCTATGACTATTTGAACACGGGTGTGGATGTTTGTTTGCTGCAAGCTGCCTTTGACAGAAACGGCGTGCTTCGAATAGGGCCCAATGTGGATTTTAATGCGGCGGTTCTGGCTTGCGCGGCCACCGTGATCGTTGAAGTGAATCAAGGTTTCGTTGCGCCCGCAAGCGGACTCGCGATCGACCGGGACAGGATCGATTTTGTATTTGAGTCTAATGAGCCTTTACTCGAGCTGGCAGCGCCGCAACTTGACGATACCGCAATCCAAATCGGTCAACGGGTTGCCGACCTGATTCAAGACGGGGATTGTTTGCAAACCGGGATTGGCGCCATACCGGCGGCCATCCTCGGTCAGTTAAGCCATAAAAATGATTTGGGGTTGCACGGCGGCTTGCTCGATGGCGGTGGGCAAGCCTTGATTCAATCGGGGAATGTGACCGGCGCAAACAAAGCCATTGACCGGGGCTGTCATGTCACCGGCATGGCGTTAGGCAATCAGGCGTTTTTCAGCTGGCTGTCTGAAACCCCTGAGGTTGTGTTTCGGGCCGCCAACTACACGCACGAAGTGAATGTCATTCGGGCGTTGGAACAATTCGTGTCGATTAACTCGGCGGTTGAAGTTGACCTGTTTGGGCAAGTCAATGCGGAGGTTGCGGGCGGCCGGCAGATTTCCGGTACTGGGGGCTCGGTTGATTTTATGCGGGCCTCGAAAGCCTCGAAGGGCGGGCGTTCGATTGTTGCAATGACGGCCACGGCAAGAGGCGGCACGGTCTCGCGAATTGTTCCAAAGGTTGAGCTGGTTACTGCGCTGCGAACGGATGTTGATATTGTTGTGACGGAGTTCGGGGTGGCGCATTTAAAGACGCTGAGCCATCGTGGTCGGATTGACGCCTTGATTGCGATCGCGGCGCCCGAATTTCGGTCATCTTTAAGGGATCAGTTGACGAATTAAACGCCGCTTTGACCGAGGGGTTCTGCCGGGCTGTTGCAAGGCTAGGGGGCCAGCGCGGCGCAAGGCGAGAGATTAAACAGCCCAAGGTCTTATTTGGGGCTTTGGGCGACATTGTCGGACTCAATGAGCAAGCGATCTGTGAGCGTCTGAGTTTTTTATTCGGATTTTGCTGTCAGGGTTGCATTTCAGTCCAGACTGAAGAGGTGGTTTATGACGCAACGCCGCGGGGTTGTTCACGGTAGGTTGCAACGACAACCCGGTTTGAACGGTTTTTCGATCAACAGCTTTCGATCGCTTTTGGCGCGGCACGGGTTGACAATTGGGCTGCTGTTATTGCTCGCGGTCGGGTTATTCCTCATCTTAGAATCCTCAGGCGAGGAACCAGGCTTTTTACGCCCGATGGCAGTGCTGGCTGATGGGTTGCAGGTCGCGCGTCATCACCTGCTTATTCTCATTGGTTTGATTGGCTTTGCTCTGCTGTACTGGCGTTGGCGCCGCATGGTGGTTAGCCGCCGGGTCTTAGCCTGGATGGGCTATCTAGGACTGATTTCATTCGCAGAAGAACTCGTTTTTCGATTCATAGCTCCCCAACTCTTGGAAACCGCCTTAGGCTGGACTTGGGCGGTTATGGTTAGCAATCTCGTTTTTGCAGGCCTGCATTACTTCACCCTACGCTGGCAGTGGGTGAATTGTATTGCCGTATTTCTGGGTGGCCTTGGATTAAGTCGATTGTTTGAAGTCAGCGATGATTTTGCTCTGATTGTCCTGGTGCACTGGTTCTTTACTTTTTTGAATACGCCGCTGCCGCCATTGGCACGGAAGCCTTAGGTATTGTGGTCTCTGGCGTCAAAGCAGTGCGTTGGGCATGAATTCGGGTATGCAATTGATCAGGCGTCTCGTTTACCAAAATCCGCACGTAAGTCATCGATTGACTCTACAATTGCGCGCTATGAATTTAGTTTCATATCGATATTCATAACCTAGGAAAGACCCGCTATTCGGTTATACTACCAGCGGACTTAAATCATGTAGGGCCTTGTGCAGAGAATGATATCTTTTAGATTAACGTGTTTAATCGCAGCATTAACCTTTTCGGTACAAAGCGTTGCGGCGCCAACGATTCCGCCAGGCGCTATTGACGCTTTCAATTCAGCCAGCCCTGAGCAACAACGCAAACTCGCAGGGCAGTACGGCGTGAGCATTGGGGACATCCAAACAGCCATTTCTAGCCAAAGGATTCAAGGAAATGCGACTGAGCAAAACCCTGAAGATTTGGGCGCGCCTGGAAGTGCCCTGGAACAGGCAATCCCAGTAAAAGCAGAAGCGCCGCTTAAAAACGAGCCAGAGCTGATTGATGTACAAACGCCCGAAAAGCAAGCCATAGCGACCTTGTTACCTCGCTTTGGAAGTGGGATCTTTGATAAGGATGTGACCACTTTCGCCCCCGTCGATAATATTCCGGTGCCTCAGGGCTATCTTTTGGGTGTTGGTGATAACTTAACGATTGTGCTTTATGGTAACGATAACATCCAGACAGAGCTTACAATTAACCGAGAAGGAAGCATTAATTTTCCGCTTTTGGGGCCGATTGTCTTGGCGGGTATGCCTTGGGTTGAAGCAAGAGGGTATATCGAAGCGCGTGTGAGCGAACAGTTGATTGGCACGAAGGTGGTGCCGTCCTTAGGGCGTTTAAGAAGTATTAATGTGTTTATGGCAGGTGAGGTTGCGGTGCCTGGGAATTATTCTGTTTCTGCCCTCACAACCATTATCCAATCGATCTATGTTGCGGGCGGTATTACTGCCATCGGCAGTTATCGCGATATACAAGTTAAGCGTGCGGGGAAAACCGTTGCATCGATGGACTTGTACGATTTATTGCTTCGAGGCTCTTTGGCCGATGATTTGCGCCTGCAAACTGGCGATGTTGTGTTCGTGCCTGCGGCCCTACCACGGGTCGGAATTCGAGGCCAGGTGCTAAGATCGGCGCAGTTTGAGGTGCGGCCAAATGAAACGCTCGCTGACATACTTGCCATGGCCGGTGGGCCGACAAGCCAAGCTTACCTTGAAGCCGCTGTGCTGCAACGTAGGAACCCGGATAGGGCGTTGCCCGAGTTGCTGAACTTGGACCTTCGCCGGGCTGAAGACCTTCAGAACACGCCGTTGGATGGGGATCTGCTGACAGTGGCAAAACTGTCTGATCGCATCGAAAACCCAATCGCTCTTCGAGGCGCTTTTGAGCGGCCAGGCCTCTATGCTTGGACTGCCGGGGACCGGTTGTCGACGTTTATCCGTGGAACCGATGGCTACCTAAAACCAGAGGCCGATCGGGATATTGGCATTATCGTTCGTCGCCTTAACGATCGCTTGGACATTAAAGTACTCCCCTTTTCACCTCTAGTGATACTTCAGAACCCTCGTTCCGAAGAAGATCTTTTGTTGGTTGCAAATGATGAGATCTATATTTTTAACCGATTAGAGGCGCATGCCAACTTATTGGCGCCGGTTGTTTCTAGGCTTGAATTACAGGCAACGCAATCCGATTGGCCGCAGGTCGTGACGATCAGTGGTGCGGTAGCGAGTGCGGGTAAATACCCTTTGGGTGGGGCTGAGACCGTAGCCGATTTACTGAGGCTTTCTGGGGGAGAAGAGGGCTTCAATCTTGATGTTGATTTGAAGATTGCCTTGATTGTTCGGCGTAAGGACAGTTTGTTCCAGGTTGAAGCCATTCCCTTCAATTTAGGTGAGGCTTTAAAGGACCCTGAGTCCGATGCGAACCTAACGCTCGAACCACTTGATGAGGTTTTAGTCTTTAACCAAGTGGCATCGGATAACTCGAACCGATTAGGGCTGATGGCATCGCTGGTTCAGAAGTTTAAGCGCCAGGCCACGGTGGATGAGGCGCCCCAGGTGATGACCGTTGATGGGCGGGTGCGACTCCCTGGGGAGTACCCGATTTTGGCTGTGGATAATTTGGCGTATTTAATTGATCTGGCCGGCGGGTTCTCTGAAGGGGCGTATACCAAAAAAGCAGAGATCCTTCGGGTTGTAACCAATAGCGACCAAGAGCGTGAGACTGAAATTATACAAGTAGCCCTCGACACGGATGCGGCGCTGGCGTCACTACGGCTCAAAAGTCGCGACTCTCTGCGGGTGAACAGCATACCCGGGTGGTCCGAGCAAAATACGATTACGCTATCTGGTGAGGTAAAATTTCCGGGCATTTATAACTTTGAAAAAGGAGAAACGGTCGCCAGCGTGGTTATCCGGGCTGGTGGGTTAACCGATACGGCCTTTGCGGAAGGCGCGGTTTACACCAATGTTCAGGCCGCAGCGAACCAGCGACAACAATCTCGACGCTATCTTGAAAAGTTACGGCAAGGATCATTATCTCGGCAGCTATCAGGTGAAGCTGGCGCTGAGGATGCGGAACTTTATGACTATGTGGAAAGTGCCATTTCGGGCCGGGTGTCGATTAATCTTCCAGGTATCGTCGCTGGAGAGGAACGCTCAGATATCATCGTCCAAAATGGCGACACGTTATTTGTGCCGCAGTTCTCCGACTATGTCGGCGTGGTTGGCGATGTTTTTTCCCCGGGGAACTTCAAATTTAAACCTAAATTAAGCGCGAGCGCTTATATCGAGCTTGCTGGCGGCGAGACGCGATATGGTGATCGAAAACGCGCCTATGTCCTGAAAGCGGATGGGCGAGTTGTTCCGCTCACCGGCAACACTTGGTTTTCTGGTGGCGGCGCGAGCGATAAGTTGGGCGCGGGTGATACGGTTGTCGTGCCCAATACCCCAAACTATGTCAGACCGCTGGAGAAGTGGCAAGCTGTGACCGGTGTTGTTTTTCAATCTTTTGCCTCGATCGCTGCCTTCTTTAGTATTGCCGACCGAAAATAACAGCATAAACCAGATTCGTGTTGGCGGGTTTCCTCGCTGAAGCGAAGGCAGCGGCAGGGCGTTTAAGGGTGTGTTTCAGCATAATAGAATGCATTGAGGGTCGTTGGCGGGGACGAGATTTTTATTGACCGCGGGCGTCGGAGGTTTTAAGTTATTAGGGTTAGAAGTTTCATTATTGTAAAAATTCCTTTATGATTGTGGTTGAAGTTTCTGGTTTGTCTTAGGGCGCCGCTGGCTCAGGGTGCAAGTCCGTAAGCAAATGAAAATTAAGGGTTACGTTTTTAATTGTTCGATTCTTGGAGAAATATAATGGTCCGCAGCCTAATGCTTGTTTTGAGTACAGTTTTGTTAGCCTCCTGTGGGGGCGGCAGCGGTTCAACCCAAGAGGGTGGTCCGGCGGGCTTTGCGCCGACCTTCACCGTCAATGGTACCAAGGTTGGCACCCAACCGATTGTTTTGGAAGTAGACGAAGGGACAACCGATGTCGCGACGGTTGCCAGTTCGGGCGGCACGCTTTCGGTCAGCTCGGACAACGATGGTGCACTCTTCATGCTAGCCGCCGACGGCCAACTTTCTTTCATTGACGCGCCTGATTTTGAAAACCCAGGCGGCGATGGCAGTAATACGTACACCGTTCGAGTCGATGCCACGGCCAATCTTAGTGCTGCGGTGACGCTGACAGTGCAAGTCCAGGACGTTCCTGAAGGCAGTGTGATCAATGGACGAGTGGTTGATGGCCCTGTCGCTGGTGCTGCGGTTTATGCGGACTTAAATTGTAATGCCATGCAGGATCCGGAAGAGCCTTTTGGCGTAACCGATGCGACTGGTTTCTTTGAACTCAAAACAGATGTTGAGCTAGCCGAGGGCTGTGCCGGTAAATTTTACGCAATTGGTGGCACCGACATCGTGACCGGCAAGGTCCTTGAAAACATCCAGCTTTCGGCCGATTTACCGACCAAAGTAACGGTCGCTGTACTCGATGAGGCGGGCGACCCGGTGCTGAATGAAGATGGGTCTGCTAAGGAAGAAGCGGTTTTCCCGAAAGTTGCGATCACGCCGCTGACAACCATTGTTGCGGCGGCAACGACGCCTGAAGCAAAAGAAGCAGTTCTTGAGTCGCTTGGACTGGGTGGGGTGAGTGTTCAAGAAGCGTTAACGATTGACCCTTGGGCTGGTTCAGAGAGTGAGGATGATTCGGAAGCAGGGCTCGCCGCGGCGGTTGTGGCGCAAGCGATCCAGCGGGTGAACACACAGGTCGCGACCATTATCAAAGTGGCGGCGAGTGTTTCAAGTACCAGTCAAACGGGCACTCAAACGGCGGCGCAAAAAGCCGTAGCGCTTGCAGCCGCTGTTCAGGCCGTTGCGAAAGCGATCGTTGTGAAGTCTGAGGCTGCGGTCGCCGAATCGAAAGCAACCGGCGTCAAGGTTGAAGTGAATTTGGCGAGTGCGGCGCTGGTTGCTAGCGTGATTGAAGACACGATTTTGGAGGTGGCCACCGCTGTTGCGGTTGCAGCCGGCAGTACGGTTGAAGAAGCTGCTGTCATTGCGACGGCGAAAGTCGCGCAGGTCCAAACAGTAATCACCGCGGCATCAACGACGGTTGAGTCGGTCAATACAGCCGCAAAAGACGTAACAGTCAATCCGACCAGTTCTTTGGGGCAGGCGCTTGCGGTTGCGACCGAGAGCCAAGTGGTGGAGCAGGTCGCAGCGACGGTTATAAAAATCAAAGAAGTGATTGACCAAGGCGGCACAGTGGCGGACATTGCCGCCGCGGTTGCAGTTGAAGTCGCCGCAATTGAAGCCGTCACGGTTGATGCTATTTTAGAAGCGGTCATTGAGGCTGCCGCTGTGATTGTTGCCGAAACGGGTGGCGAGGCCGTGGTGTTGCCAGATTTGGATGGCGATGGCACCCCTGATGTGGTTGACGCGGACGATGACGGCGACGATGTAAAAGACTCGGATGACGCTTTTCCAAGAGATGCAACCGAGTCCCTTGATACAGATCGGGACGGCATTGGTAATAATGCAGACACCGATGACGATAACGATGAAGTCTTAGATGGCGCTGATGCTTTCCCTCGCGATCCAAAAGAATCTGTTGATACGGATGGTGATGGCATCGGTAATAATGCGGATACCGATGACGATGGCGATGGCGTTGCCGATGGTTCAGATGCCTTTCCGTTAGATGCGACTGAAACGCTAGATACTGACTCGGATGGCACGGGTAATAATGCCGATACGGATGACGATGGTGATGGCGTTGCCGATGGTTCAGATGC
>Ga0206130_10008129_pt1 | contig 11376 bp, 8 predicted proteins | sample Helgoland_Spring_9_FD_148637 | JGI IMG/M metagenome (GOLD analysis project Ga0206130, IMG submission 148637) | Pelagic subsurface seawater microbial communities from Kabeltonne, Helgoland, North Sea - Helgoland_Spring_Bloom_20160512_1 | ecosystem: Environmental > Aquatic > Marine > Epipelagic ...
CTACATCTGGCGGCCGAAACTGGCGCGCGTGACGGCGGCTTTGCCCCCCTGGCTCTTTTGCTTACCCCCGGCACAGGTGGTGCACCTGGAATTGAAAGCCGCTGGCATATGGGTCCCATCCCTCAAGCCGGTATGGACAACTGGCAACTCACCCGCATACGCAGCCGCAGCGCGCCCCCGCGCCGCTGGCATATGACGCGGCACGAAGGGCGCTATCAGCTGGCCCCTGCCTCGTAAAGAATCGTCCAAATTTAGCCCCCCCAAACAAAAATCGGACCAGGCCCCAGAAATCAACGCGAAGGGATCAAATCCCGCTTGCCACTCCGCACCACCAGGTCGATGGTTGCGCTATGCGACTCATTTTATCCTTCGCGGCGCTTTTCTTGTCCGTCATCCTCTTGCAACTGTCCTCCGGTGGGGTTGGTCCCTTGGATGCTCTCACAGGGCTGGAACAGGGCTTTACCAAAGGGCAAATCGGCATCTTGGGCTCTTCGCATTTCCTTGGGTTTTTCATCGGCTGCTGGTGGGCGCCCCGAGTGATGGGCAGCGTCGGACATTCACGCGCTTTTGCGGTCTTCACCGCCATGGGCGCCATCGGCATGCTGGGCCATACCTTGTTTATCGACCCCACCGCCTGGGCCGTGATGCGCATCGCCTCAGGACTTTGCGTGGCCGGCTGCTACACCGTGGTCGAGGCCTGGCTTCAGGCAAAAGCCAGCAATGCCAATCGCGGGCGAACCATGGCGGTTTATCGCGTGGTTGATATCTCTGCCTCGCTCGGAGCACAGATGATGATTGGCGCTTTGGCCTCGGTTGAGACCTATCTGGCCTATAACCTGCTGACACTCTTTTGCTGCGCCTCCCTCTTACCGCTCGCCCTGACCAAAGCCAGCCCACCCATTACAAAAGCAGCGCCACGCCTGCGGCCTCTTTTGGCGCTCAGCCGCTCCCCCCTCGCCGTCTTTGCAGTTATGGTCAGCGGCTTGACCTCTGCGGCCTATCGGATGGTTGGACCCATTTATGGTACAGAGCTCAATTTAAACGCCTCGCAAATTGGCCTTTTTCTTGCTGGCTACGTTTTGGGCGGGGCCATTTCGCAATATCCAGCGGGCTGGCTGGCCGATAAATTTGATCGCCGTTGGGTGGTCATCGGCATTTCAATTGCCTCGTTGATATCTTGCACCCTCTCTTTTTTCGCACTCGGGGTCACGCAAGTCATCATCGCCTCCTGCTTGTTTGGATTTATCACCGTGCCGATCTATTCGGTCGCCACCGCCCATGCCCATGACTTCGCCGCGACCGATGAACGTGTTGAACTTTCGGCGGCTCTTTTGTTCTATTTTGCGATCGGCGCAATCGCCTCTCCCATCGCTGCTGCATTATTGATTGACGTATTCGGCACCGGCTCGTTTTTCATCTTTATTGCCATTGCACATCTGCTTTTGGCAGGCATCGGCGGGTTGCGCTTGCTGCTTGGCGATGTCGCTGAATCCAAAACCCCCTATATCTACGCACCACGCACCTCTTTCATGCTTGGCCGGCTGACAAAAATCCTGCGCGATCCTGGCTCATCTTCTAAGCCTTAGGGCTGGGCTTTCGGACCACAGAGGGTTAAATAGGGCCAACTTTATTTGGACGGCATTATGAAACGTATCCTGATCACATCAGCCATTCCCTATATCAATGGGATCAAGCACCTCGGCAACCTTGTGGGCAGCCAGTTGCCTGCGGATTTGTTCGCGCGCTACCACAGGGCGCGGGGCAATGAAGTCTTGTTTCTCTGCGCCACAGATGAGCACGGCACCCCGGCAGAGCTGGCCGCCGCAAAAGCCGGCAAGCCGGTTGAAGAGTATTGCGCAGATATGTATGCGGTGCAGGCCAAGATTGCCGAAGGGTTTCGCTTGTCGTTCGATCACTTCGGTCGCAGTTCATCGCAGCAAAACAAAGAGCTGACGCAGCATTTTGCCGGGCGTCTTGCCGATCAAGGCTTGATTGCAGAAGTCGACGAACAGCAAGTGTATTCCCATGCGGATGGACGCTTTTTACCAGATCGCTACATCGAAGGCACTTGCCCCAACTGCGGCTATGACAAGGCGCGCGGAGATCAATGTGAAAATTGTACAAAACAGCTAGAGCCAACCGATTTGATCGAGCCGCGCTCAGCCGTTTCTGGCTCAACCGAGCTGGAAGTGCGCAACACACGCCACCTGTATCTGCGGCAATCATCTTTGCACCAAGAGCTGAGTGACTGGATTGCACAGAAAACTGATTGGCCGTTGCTAACCACCTCCATTGCAAAAAAATGGCTCAATGATGGTGATGGTTTACAAGACCGCGGCATTACCCGCGACCTTGATTGGGGCGTTCCCGTCCGGCGCGGAGATGCGCCTTGGCCTGGGATGGAAGGCAAAGTCTTTTACGTTTGGTTCGACGCTCCGATTGAATATATCGCTTCCGCCCGTGAATGGGTGGATGCCGGTAAGGGCGACGACTGGGAGCGCTGGTGGCGCACCGATAAAGGCGCTCAGGACGTGCGCTATGTGCAGTTTATGGGCAAAGACAATGTGCCCTTCCACACCCTCTCATTCCCTGCCACAATTTTAGGCGCACGCGAACCATGGAAGCTGGTCGATTACATCAAATCGTTTAACTACCTCAACTATGACGGAGGGCAGTTCTCCACCAGTCAGGGCCGCGGCATCTTTATGGATCAAGCGCTTGAGATCCTGCCACCCGATTACTGGCGCTGGTGGCTCCTTAGCCATGCTCCAGAAACCTCCGACAGTGAGTTTACATGGGACAATTTCCAGGCAGATGTGAATAAAGATCTCGCGGATGTCCTGGGCAATTTCGTCTCCCGCGTCACCAAATTTTGCCGCTCAAAATTTGGTGAAAGCGTGCCAGAGGGAGGCAGCTATGGTCCACGTGAAACCGCACTTATTGCAAATTTGCAAAACCGCCTGGAGACCTATCAGACCTATATGGAAGCCGTCGAAGTGCGTAAATCTGCTGCAGAATTGCGGGCGATCTGGGCCTTGGGTAATGAGTATTTGCAAGCCGCCGAACCCTGGGCCGTGTATAAAATCAATCCCGAGGCAGCCGCGGGCATCATCCGCCTGTCGCTCAACCTAATTGCTCTCTACGGCCAGCTCTCCGCCCCATTCATCCCGGATGCGGCGCAAACCCTGCGTCAGGCGATGGGCCAGACCGATCCGCTCTGGCCCGAAGATCTCGCCGATGCGCTAACCTGCTGCACTGTTGGCGATGCATTCACCGTGCCCGAAAACCTATTCGCCAAAATCACCGATGAGCAACGCGATGAATGGGCCCAACGTTTTTCAGGAATACGACAGTGAGCAGAGTGAGCTGCCATCAGGAATACGCCATCGGGCACCAGAGCGCACAATGGCGGACTGGAAAAGCGTAATAAAAAGACAATGACGCCGCGGATCACACGATCTGCTTTCAAGACACCTTAATAACCAGGGCGAAAGCATCAAATTTGCTACCTCGAGAAGCTTATCATGCTTATAGATGCCACAGGTGGTGCTGAGTTGTTGCTGTTGGATCGTGGAAAGTTGGGTCACATTCAGATCAGCCTATGATCAAGACATCACTCCCAAGATTGTCGGAACGGATAAATTCAGGTTGCTAATATATCAGAAGCAGGCGCTGTATGACCTCTATAACATCATCTGAATTCATTTTGTCACGCACTTCAACGCAAAGCGCCTGGCAGGTATATTCATCCAAGAAAGTCAGCATTTTGTAGCTGCGCCCGTTACTCGGCTTGTCACGGACAAAATTTATGGCCCAGATTTGACGTCGATGCGTAGGACGTAATCTAATAACCGAGCTGCCTTTGTCATATGGGCGCCTTCTTTTTGTGTCACTCTGTGATTTTCAGCTCTTCTTCGCTCCATAAACGCTCAACTTTCTTGTGATTAACGTGCCAGCCTCCGATCCACAGTAACTCGGTGATTTTTCGATACCCGTATCGCCCATACTGCTTGGCCAAAAGGATCATGACCAAGCGCAATACATCATCATTCTGAACCTTGGCTGTGTAATGCAAGCTTGGACGCGACACGCTAAGTACTGCACAGGTACGCCATACTGAAACGGTCAGCTTTTGACGGATGTAGATCATGGCCTGACGCAACCCATCAATCGTCAGATTTTCGACGGTAAATAGCAGGGGCACTCCTTAAGGACCAACTTGTCCAGTGGAAGATACGCTACAATCTTCTTCGGGTGCTCATTTTACTTCTTAAGGGCTTTGATCTCAGAGAGTGGAGGCCGTCCTACGCCTCCAAATTTCTTGCGCCAATAGTAATAGTTTTTGTCCGATATGCCCACCTTGCGGTAAGCACTTACAACATCCAACCCGTCATACAGATGGATGTCAATCTCGCGAAAAACCTTTAGCGCATCCTCATCCGAATACCGTTTCCATGCCATTTTTCGTTAATACATTAATCGATAAATAGTCACGCAGTTTTAGGGCCAAGACCAGTGAATGAATTATTGATATCATTCTGATATTTTCTGATTGGACTCAACGAAATTTTGATTTAACAGTTAGCTTCGTGGACGATGGCAACCGAGGGCCTGTTAATATGATATCGGACGTACTGGTTCTTACACTTGTGTTCCTGAGCACATTGTTTGTCCTCTTCTTGATCTACAGAGAACGTAGAACATTTGCAAAACGTGCCGCCCGTCACGTAAATGCGAAACAGTCTGTGCACATGATCCCAACGCCAAGGGTTGGTGGAATTGCGATTGCGGTTGGAATTCTCTCCGGAGCACTCTTATCTGGAAACAATTTATTTGGGACACTTCTTTGGACCACCTTGCCCATCTTTTTGATTGGATTGCTAGAAGATTTAGGACCTGATACGCCGCCATCGCTACGCCTCGGAGTTGCAGCACTCTCGGCGATATTAGCGATGCTTGTTTTGAATATTAACATCACACGCGTTAATATCCCCGGTGTTGACGTTCTTATTTCTATTACTGCGATTGGCATGGCGTTCACAATTTTCGCATCGACTGGAATGACGCATGCCATCAACTTAATCGACGGACTAAATGGGCTTTCTAGCGCCGTCGTTATCTCCATTATGGTAAGCCTTGGCCTAGTTGCACATAACTATGGTCATGCAGATCTTGTGGTAATGAATGCCGTTGTTTGCGTCGCGTTCTTTGGCTTCATGTGTGTGAATTTCCCGAATGGGCGCATCTTTTTAGGCGATGCTGGAGCCTACTCCATTGGGCACTTGATAGCTTGGAATGCGATTGTCCTGCTAAACCGAGAACCTGAAATCTCAGCTTGGGGGCTTTTGCTGATCGTTCTTTGGCCAGTCTTGGATACGTTGTTTGCCATGGTAAGGCGCCTTTTGACAGGGCTCTCTGTCTCTCAGCCTGACAAGCTCCACTACCATCATGTACTTATGCGCCTCGTAGTTTTAATTAGTGATAAAGACATAGGAAAGAAAGAGGCAAATCCCATCGGTTCGTTTCTGTCTTGGCCACTAATGGCAATTCCCTGTTTCTTAGGGTATTCGCTTATTGATGATACACGTGGGGCACTCGCGGCAATTGTTATCTTCACCCTTGCCTATATCGTTACGTATCATCTTCTTATTCATAACGCCCTTAAACTGCGAAAGAGCACAAACGTCTAATCTGAATCGGCCGCAGCAAAGTTCATAAACTTTGCTGAAGCTGCGTTCTACTGAAACCAAAAAATATTGTGGCTTTAGGATTATGATAACTGAAAATTTTAGATCACAAATGCGATCGGGCTAATTGCACAGGCTACACTGCGCTATAAACTCGTATTAAGGCTTACTAAATTTGCACAATACTTTGCACACCATTGCTCTTCTTGGATTTTCGTATGAATTTAAGACCGGCCTTGTGATCTCAACACATATTCACATGCCCTTCCAGAACTTCACCTCCATGATCAACGGTCCGCCATAAGTAATGCCTCTCACCCTTGATCTTCCCAAAAAACGTTGTCCAGATTCAACTGTCAATTTGAATATGCGCGCATTTGGCTGACACTTTTCTTGCGTATCTATCCGTCAAACAACGAGCCGAAACGTCAGCACCAAAGTCGAACCGTTTCCTAGCTCATATCGATGCTGCCATCATGCAAAAGATTCTCTACATTTCGAAATGAAAGCGGATCACGCACATACATCATATCCACCAAACGGGAGATTTCGAAAAACACCTTGAAATACTTGAATGGGTCACGTTTTTAATTGCTGAATGTTATTAAACCATCTGCCCTACACAAGCCAGTTCCCTTCGACATCGCAGTATAATCATATCGACGCAGACCAAGTCCTGAACATGAAACCGACCGTTTCAGAAACTATATTAAAAAATATACGTAAATTAGGGGCCGGACAAACCCCTTCACCCGAACGAGCCTCTAAGTCAAAACAAAGGCGGGCCAATTCGGAACTGGGGTTCAAGACGGTTCCTACTTCTTATTCGTGTCAGTTTTTTTTGCTTCTTTTGGCTCTGCATTTTTTTCTTTTATTTTTTCTAAAATGTTATTTAGGGCACTGGTCATATTCACTAAATTTTGCCCTTTCATTGTTAGCTTAACCACCACTTCTCCAACTGGCTCCGCCTGACCGTCGGCAGGAACCAAACGATCAAACGTTAATGTCACCAAATCACCTTGTGCCCAAAAATTCTTCAAATTATCTATTACGTATTCTCTAGCCATGCGCTTCTCCTTTTCGAATTGTTACTACGGGCGTTTCTCGTATATAGTTGTAAAACGAGGTGAGTGAAACTTTTATCTAATAAAAAGAGTAAAAAATTGCCAAATGACATCGATGATGAAATCACAATTCAAAAATCTTTTTCAAAGATAAGACCCATTGTATTTTGGGTTTCTGTGTTCAGCGTATTTACCAATGCATTAATGCTTACTGGTCCAATATATATGCTGCAAATATATGATCGTGTGCTCAGCAGTCAGTCAATGCAAACGCTGCTAGGCCTCACCGTCATTATAATTTTTCTATACACTTGTGGTGGACTTCTAGACTTCTTTAGATCACGAGCCATGGCACAAGCAGGTGCCATATTACAAACTAGCCTTGATAAAATTGTCTTTATTGCATCCATGAAATCACAAAGCTCAAAAAGCAACAGTGCCATAAGAGATTTGGAGAGTATTCAAAGATTTATGACTTCACCAGCCTATTTGGCACTTTTTGACATCGTTTTCACTCCAATTTTTCTGATAGGAATAATGATTTTCCACCCCTGGCTAGGTTATCTAGCCCTGGCCGGTGGGACAACGCTAATTTTGATTGCCATTCTCGGTCAATTTTTTACAAAAAATTCAGTAATTTCAGCTACATCAGCTGCGCTAATTTCCAATCAATGGTCAGACCATATTCGCTCCGACTCGGTGGGCTTGAAGTCACTCGGGATGATAGATGCTGCGTTTGAAAAATGGCAAAAATTGAGAAGATCCGCACTCGGTTTAAATATTTTAGCAAGCAATTGGAGTGGCGCCTTCACAGCAACGACAAAAACAATAAGATTATTGTTACAGTCGCTAATGCTGGGACTGGGCGCGTATCTAGTATTGATCAACGAACTAACACCGGGCGCAATGATAGCGGGATCTATTTTACTTGGGCGCGCCTTAGCACCCGTAGAAATGCTTGTAGGTCAATGGACACCTTTTCTTCAAGCGCGACAGGCTAAACGCAACCTCAAAACACTCCTGACAGGTGACAACACTACTTCAACTAAAATGCCACTGCCCAAGCCAGAGCCACATTTGCTCGTGGATAAAGTGAGCTTATCAGTTGATGAAAAATCAGAGCCACTTTTGGAAAACATTACATTTGCCCTAAAAGGCGGGCAGGCTTTAGGCGTTATTGGAGCATCTGGCTCTGGGAAAACAACATTGGCGCGGCTTTTAACCGGCGGTCTCGAGCCGACATCCGGAGAGATCAGATTGGGTGGCGCACGGATAGATTTTTTTCCCGACGAAACACTAGGTGAGTACATAGGTTATGTTCCTCAGGCAGTAAAACTGTATCCTGGCACGATTGGTGAAAACATAGCTAAACTCAATGCATCTCCCGACAGCACCGAAATTGTTCGTGCCGCAGAAGCCGCTGCAGCATCACAGATGATACTGAATTTAAAAGATGGGTATGACACATTAATTGACACACGACTACTGACATTATCAGGCGGCCAAGTTCAGAGGCTCGGACTTGCACGAGCCCTTTACAGTCAGCCTTTGCTTCTAGTCTTAGATGAACCGAATTCAAATCTAGATAACGACGGCTCGTTAGCACTTAATTATGCAATAAAACAACAAAAGTCGGAAAATAAAATAGTAATAATCATGGCACATAGGCCTTCTGCAATACAGGAATGTGATTTTCTACTTGTTTTAGATCACGGTAAAGCTCTTGGGTTTGGGCCTAAAGATGAAGTCCTCAAGAAACTTGTAAAAAATCATGAGCAAATCAAATGAACCGTTCAACTCAAAAAAACTTTTCTGCAAATATATGGTTAATTTTTGGTGTTTTTACAGCAGCTATCTTGGTTGTAGCATTCGGAGGCTGGGCATATAAAACTCAAATTTCGGGAGCCATAATCACAACTGGCGTCATCAAGGGGACGGCGAAGACTATAGTGATTCAGGATATACAAGGAGGAAAAATATCCGAAATTTACGTCAGAGAGGGCCAGGAAGTATCAAAATCACAGAAATTACTAAAGTTTAATTTGGACGAATTGAACACCGAGTTTAGTATCGTCAAAGATCAACTAATCGAACTCGTAGCAAAAAGGGCGCGATTGGAGGCGGAAATTGGAGATCAAGAAACTCTGAACTTTTCCGCGCTATTAGAATTAGCTCATTTCAATACAGTGAAACTGCAAATGGCCGCGCAAAAAACGATTTTCAGGTCTCGCAAAGAAATTATTACAAAACAAGTAGAACAACTGGAGCAAAGGATAAGTCAAATTTCCAGCCTTATAAACGGCCTTTATCAACAAAAAACTCTTCTGAATAAGGAAACCATATTGGTTCAGGATCTATTTAAAGATCAGGAAAAATTATATTCAAAAAATTTAATACAAAACAGGCAGATAGTAGCCTTAAAACGTGATATAAATCAGCTACAATCTAAATCAGCATCTCTGTCAGCCGATATTGCAAAAAATGAATCGTCGGTTACTGAAATAAATTTAGAAATAGTAAAATTAAATGCGCAGCGACAACAAGATGCACTAACAGAATTACGTGATCAACAATTCCGCGAGATGGAATTGAAAGAGCGCTACAGCAGATTGAAAACCAAAATGGCCGAACGAACAGTATTGTCGCCCGTCAAGGGTGAGGTATTTGGTTTGAATTTTTTCAACTCAGGAACAGTCGTACGCCCAGCAGAAAAAATCATGGGAATTGTACCAGTCGGTTCAAGTTTTATCATCGAAGCCAAAGTTTCGCCAATCGATATTGATGATGTGTTTGTTGGCCAAAGCGTAAGAATAAACTTTCCATCCATTGAAAGATCTAAACAAGTCGATCTGTACTCAGTTATTGATGACATCTCAGCAGATGCTTTCGATGATGAGCGTAGCGGTCAAAGCTACTTTAACGCTACATTGAAAATTCCCGAACTAGAGATCGACCGGTTGCCGATAGATTTCAAGATTAGACAGGGGATGATTGTAGAAACCTATATTTTAAAAAGTGATCGAAATGTAGTCTCTTACTTGACCGATCCACTAAGTGGATTCTTCGACAAGGCGTTTAGAGAATAGAATTAAGAAACAATATCTTAGCACAATAGTCAAATTGTTCGTTTAAATCAGATAAGCTTAAATTACAGGGCTAATTGATGCGCCGTAAATGCTGGCGCGCGTTAACACGTATGTATAGAAATTATCAATGAGGATGAAACCAACCCTAACCAAGCAGACACTCTCATTCTCTGAACGCAAAGTCCTTAGTCTTCGATATAGGTTGCCAGAGATAGTCTAATATTGAACGTTGTCCTCTGATTATATTAATTTGTGCTATCATACCTGGCAAAATCTCAATCTTCGCACCAGAATTGTCCGTCAGACTTTCTGAGTTCACAGATGTAGTAATCTCATACATATACGATCGCGTCTCTTCACGAAAAATCGCATCCGCTGAAATATCTTTCAGCTCGCCAGTCAAAAAGCCAAACTTAGAAGGATCAAAAGCTGTAAGACTTATTCGTGCATCCTGACCTGGCTCAACAAGGCCAATATCTTTTGGGTCTATAAAGCCTTTTATTTCAACTTTATCATCCGTTGGTACAATCTCAGCTAATGGATCTCCCTCTCCAACGATTGCCCCAAGTGTATTAAATAAGAGTTTGTTTATCTTACCATTAATTGGCGATACTATCTGTGTGTTACTTACCCGTTCGACAAATGCAGGCTTTTTTGCACTTAATTCCAAAACTTTGGCTTCAATATTAGACATTTCCTCAATAATTATTGAGTCATATGATGTATCTAAAACCAATAACTCATTATCGATGGCCAATATTTCGCCTTTTTTTAAGCTAATATTTTCAGCAATATTTGTAATCTCCAGATTCAAACTCTTTGCTTCTCTGTCGATTTTATATTTTTCTGAGTTACCCACGGCGCCTATTGACAGTAAGCTCTCTATTTCCTCTTTTTCCTTATTAATTAAATCCAATAATTCTTTTTTTCCTGCAACCTGAACACTCAGAGCCAATATCTCTCGCTCAAGCATCAATGTTTTCTCAATTTTCAACCCCTTTTGTGCGCTCAAATCAGCGCGCCGTGCAACTACACTCTTCAGTTCCGCCTCAACAATTTCGTTTAGGAATACTCCAAGATTCTTGGAGATCTCCATTAAAGGAATTCGCTCAAGCTCTCCCATGAGCCTAATTTTGCGGGCTAATAAATTGTCAATTCTTGTATCCAGCTCTTTCAATGATGCCTCAGCTTGAATGGGGCTCAAAGTAATAATTACAGAACCCTCAGAAACATTATCATTTTCTTTGACGTGAAATTTAGTAATTTTGGCATTTTGAGGTGACTGGATTATTTTATTTTCTCCAGTCGCGACAATACGCCCTTCCCCAGTGGTAACCACATCTAAAAAAGTAAATTTTGCCCAAAAAAAACAGGAAACTAATAAAAGCGAAACTAAAAATATGGACGAATAATCTCGAAAATTAATTTTAAACATTTTTCTTGACCAATTCCACGTACTGTTCTTTTGATCCATTAAAGGTGATACGCCCCTGATCCAGCACTATGATGCGATCACACAATTTAAGCATGTTAGGTTTA
>Ga0206130_10008130_pt1 | contig 11376 bp, 8 predicted proteins | sample Helgoland_Spring_9_FD_148637 | JGI IMG/M metagenome (GOLD analysis project Ga0206130, IMG submission 148637) | Pelagic subsurface seawater microbial communities from Kabeltonne, Helgoland, North Sea - Helgoland_Spring_Bloom_20160512_1 | ecosystem: Environmental > Aquatic > Marine > Epipelagic ...
AAACATTAGCATGGAATAGTGTATGTACTAAGTACATGCTAATAATAGCATATGTTTAACATTACATGCTAAAAAACATGTCCTATGGGTGTGTCTTCCCTGAGGCAGCTCTCTCTAAATTGATTAGTAGGTAAATATCATTAAAAAAAATAGGCCGATTTTACCATTAGATTAGGATTTTTTTTAGAAATACTCTCATCGTAACAACATATATATCTTTCATATTTTTTAGATTCTATAGGCATTCCATTGGACTTTTTTATGTGCTCTTCAAATTTGAAAAAGCACAGACATGTAGATCGGTAACATTGTTTAATAAAAACAATCTTTAAACCATTTTGTAATTGACAGAACATTATATATTAACATATATGATCATTTATAGTGACTTAAACGCGGAATCACCATTATTTTGATTTTTCCGGATATAATATAGACCGGATAGTGGCACTACCATAGAAGAAGAGTTATTCTGGTTTATGTAATCTAAAACAGAAAGGTTTTCTTTATCTGTAGCATCCCATTTAGCACCATTATTAAACAAAAATGAAGGTACATCTGTTCTTGAAGCATTCTTACAACAGTGCATTAACAGGGTAGTTCCCGTTTCATCATCTTTCACATTTACGAGATTTCTCACAGTCAAAAATGATAAAACCTTCATCGTCTCAAGAGTTTCGGTTAGTCTATCAAGATCATCCAGCTCGACCAACCGAAACAGGGTTTGCTCCCATGTAACATCAGTATTATTTAATTTATATAGACTAGACATAAGTAACCGTATTTATTTCTTTTCTAATAAAATATATGATATGGTTATATACCACGATTTACCAAAATGAGAAAAATTACTCAATTTGGGCACGGAATATTATTTTCAATTTCAAACGTTCCGCGCCATGTGCATAGTTTCAATATCTCACTCCAACCTAAACGTTCTTATGAATTCAATGAATGAATGAAAATCGTTATTCTAATGATATTTCCATACTAATTTGGGGCCCGACATCGGACCTGAAATTATGCACCGAATACGGTATTTTATTAATGCTATCTCCATGCTATTTTTCAGACAATTATTTGGAGAGATTAATAATAATTACTATTGAATAAATGAATAAATGAATAAATACATATACATATACATATATAAATAAACATAGACATAGAAATATATATAAACAAACAAAAGAAAACAAACAAAACAAAAGATAAAACAACAAGAAACAAGCAGTGATAATTAAAACAAATAAAACAAAAAGAAATATGATTTATACACACGGAAACCGCTTAGGAATGCACAATTCTTCAAAAACAAAACCCCAAATAATCCACGGGACTTATGAAATGGAAGAAAACGACGAAAGGTACTTCATCAAACCAACAGGAAACATTGTTGAAGCCAGAGGTTCATGTACAATGCCTGATACATTTGATAAGCCTGAAATCGACTTCGACTGGATGAACGAAACGTTTGATATTGAATTGCATCATAACACCGAAAAGTTATTGGGCGTAACAATGGATGAATTCGACAAAATGGTTGAAAGTATTGTACCTGATGTGGTAAAACAATGTGTTTCAGATTTAATTGAAGAAACGATTAAGACTTCTGAAATGGAGCAATCATTTGATGATGCAGTAGAAAGGATACATATGAAAGACCTTTCCCGTTCCAATTCCTTAGCCAGTGTTTCTAGCGACTATATGGAACCACATGTTGATATCGAATCATATGTTAGCGAGTCTGACAACGAACAAGACAACAACGATGTTACTTCTGGTTTAGTTGATATATTTGAATTGCCAAATTTGACGGAAGAACAAATACAACAAATGGATCCCGGATATAATTGCCAACTTAATAATACACGAGATCAGTTGGAACGTGTTACACAGGAGTTGGAAACCTCTCGTAAGAATCACCGTGAAGACGATAGTGCGTATATGGAAGAATTGAACGAGAAGGATAGGTTATTAGAAGAGAAGGAAAATGAAATCGAAGAGTTACGTAGTCAGTTGCGTAAAAGGAGCAGAGAGGAATATGAAGTTGAAGAAGTCGATCTTATTCAAATGAATATGATATCTGGTAAACAGCCTAGAACTAAACCAGTTGAGGTTCAAGAGCCTGAGGTTCGTGAGGTAAAACGTCAAAAGATCACTGAAGGACGTCGTGGTTGTCCATTCTGTCCATATGAACAGACATCTTCTGGGTACGATATGCGTCCTTTACGTTTGCATATGTGTAATGGTTCCTGTCCAGTTCCTACAGATGAGATGAATACAACTGAATGCAAATATGCGAATAATTGGTGTGAAGTCGGTGATTCTGGGTTCGATGTATTACGTAAGATGGGATTTGCCAATGTAGAGGATCATGTAAATGACTTCTTACGATACAGATGTCCTTGTGAAGGTTGTGACTTTAAACATTATCATGCGCGTAAATTCAAACGCCATTTAATGACGAAGAGACAAGCGAATCATGGGTTTAGTAAAGAAGGAGCAGATGAAATTGCACAGCGTCAAATGTTAGGTGATTATGCCGTATAAATATAAAAGTATAATTATTAAATGGGTATTATAATATCTAAAAAATATAAACGTGTACCTTTAAATGATACTATAAATGCCTCTAGTCTTTCATATCAAGATGGGATGTGTTCTGTCCCTGTTAAGATATCGCAATCCAACCGCAATAAAGTGTCTCCATCACCTTCAGAAAATAGACATGCTATTACAAGAAATGCTAAAGAAGTATTCGAAACAATTGTCTGATTTGGAGTTAGACATTCGTCATTCATTGCAACATGGTCATGGTAAACAAGTATTGATAGCTAAATTGCGTCGTAAGAAAATATTACTTCATTATATGGAGCAATGTAGAAAGAAGATAGATGTAATATTGCAGAAAAAATATGCGGTAGAACAATTAAATATTACCGCGATGCAAATAGATGCTATGAAGGACACGGCAACTGTATTTAGAACCTTCACCAATAAACATAATATAGAAAAGATAGAAGAGTTACAAGAGACTATGGAGGATTTACAGGGACAGATAATGGATATAAATGATACATTGGGTACGGAACAATTAATTTTTGATGAGGATGAATTGGAGAAGGAATTAGATGAGTTGGATTATAAGCCTATAACTGTTCCTATAGCAACCTTCCCAGATGTTCCTCAGCCACAAGATAATGTAATCGAAGAAAAAATAGTATTATTAAACTAACGCTGTATTATATAGCTGCTCTGCTAATTTTTTATATCTATACACTCCTTTAAAGGTGTCTTTAAATTCATCAAATGTATGTTTCTTTACAAACATATTTAAATCTTTTTTGGTATGTACTCCTTTCGATTTAAAGGTCGCCAGTGATTTCTGACCAATACCTTTCATGACTAGAAGGTCTGATTTCAATTTTACCTTACGTGCTAGTTTCTTAACCTTAAAAAGACCTTCCATATCATTAGAGGTTACTTTTTGAGTATATTCTAATAGTTCATAGAGAGCTTTAGCATCGTGTAATGCATGGTGTGCTTTATATGGTTTGCCGATAAAGGTTTGATATAAGTATGGTTGTGAAAACTTATCTGAAATCAATTTCTTTCTGAACATAGGCAGTGAATCTTCGAAGGAAGGTAGATCTTTCAGTTCACATCTTTCAGAGTTTCCTTGAATGATTGGCATATCAAATGACTTCCCATTGTGTGCAATCCATGTAAAATCATGACCGAATTTCAATGCTTCTGCTAAAGCTTCCGTTGTGGTATGAAATAATAATGATTTCGGCGTCTCGCTCGATTTGTACTTTTCTAAATATTGTTTCGATACTTTTACATTGTCGTGGTGATTTTCTAATGCATAGAGCCATTGTTCCGGTGTATAATCTGTATATTCGGATTGTTTTTTAGCTGTCTCTGATCTCACTAGAAGTTTACTTATAGTTTTAGATTGTGTTTCAACACTAGCACGTTTAAAATGTGAGGATATAACTCCTTTTTCGACTAACAATTTGGACCAAAACCGTAGCGAGGCTGCAACATGTTGGTTCATATTTTCTAGTGACTGAACAATTTCCTTTCCAGTACTGTATTTATCACATGGATTTACTAGTCGATGGAATTGTTTTTCAGGTGTGTAAAGGGCAATTTCAAATATGCGTTGTGATGGACGTTTTTGTCCCTTTTGTAAGAAGGTTGTTTCTAAATCGTAGGTTAAGAATCTTTTCATTTACAAATATAGCGAAGTATTTAAGTAGTCTATTTTTTAATAAACCCCATGCCTAAATATTTTATTGGTAATATATTATCCCCTACAGATACACAACCAGAAGCAGATGACCCAACATTTGCATTTACTAGAGAGGAAACAGAAAGTTTATCTATGGTAGGGGTTCCTATACGTATGGAACATCATCCAGATATGGTAGTCGGTGAAATAAAACGTGGATGGAGCGATAATGAAGGGAGAAAATGGGTTTTGGGTAAAATTAACGATGATACTCTTCAATCTAAATTTGCAAAATATGCGATTGATAAACAGGCAACGGGTACAGCGTATTATACGGGACTATCATTACAGCATACACATACTCAATTTGCATCTGGTAAAAGTAAAAAAACTCCAATTGAAGTTAGCTTATGTGTAAACCCACGTCGTAATGATTGTCGTATAGCTTTTGTGGATAGTCAACTGAATCAACAGGAAACAGAAAAAGTAACCTATAAAATACTTCAGCATGCTTCTAATAAAATGTCAGCAGAAACAGATCAACAACCAGTACAACAAGAAACACAACCAGCACAAGTAGTTGAAACACCTGTCGAGGTAAAAGATGATAGTCCATCTGAAATGTCTAAAGAAGAAATGATGAAAGTTATTATTCAACAGCAAAAAGATTTAGAGGATTCTCAAGTCAGTAAATCGGCAGAGCAGAAAGAATTAGAAGAGTTAAAATCAATGTTGAAAAAGCAAAAAGACGAGGAAGCATCTAAAACCTTAGCAGCAGCGAAAGCAACTGCCGAAGATTTGGTAAATCAATGGGCAAAAAATTTAGATAAAACTGAAATGACAGATGAAAATAAACAATCTATTATGAAAATGGCCCGTGAATTTCCACAGCAGAGTATGCAGTTATTACGTGTAGCTCATTGTGCTAGTAAAGCACATGCTGCCCAGATCAAAAAATTCGATGAATTTAAGCTAATGTCGGAAAAAATGCAATTGAAAGAAAAGTTTGAACAAGTAATGCAAAAGAAACGACCTAGGGCCGAACCAGTAGTACAACAAGTGCATGCAGCTTCGAACAAAAAGCAGAAGAAAAATACAGAGAATATGGCATTGAATATTGTTAGACAGTATAGAGCATCAGGAAGCGCTAGAGATCACATGACATCTATTTCAGAGTATCAGACTCCTAAACGTAGAAATAGAGCACCATATTATTAAGTATTACTATTAAATTATTTTATTCTACTAGGATATTTACCACCCAATCTACTTTTACTATAATACCCCAACACATCTAATGATTTATCCGGTTCAGATCCATGAAACAATTTAATAAACCCATGGTGATCTACCAACCATAAATTACTTATCTCCTCTACATCTTGTGTAATAACAACCGGATACTGATCAGTAACATTAACATAATATTTCATAATCCAATTGTCTTTATAATCATAACCGGGTACTCTTATACTGTTTCCGTGAGTCGCAATGCCTACTGATTCAAACCACATCGCCAGCGTAACTTCCCGTCCAGTAACTCTAAGTTTTCTGGGAGCTGACCATGGATGAACATGTACAATATTATCACAGTGCGTATGTACACCTGTGTGATACCATTTTTTTGTATATGCGTATTTGGGAGGATTGTTACATGTAGGATGAAAATCTTCATAAGGTATATGTTCTGTCATATTTCTATCTCTTAGTGTAATTTGATGACCATTTATTGAAACCGCTATACCTAGATGTATATGGTCCCCCACCAATGGTCTATGTTCAAGGGTCCATCTCTGACTGTACATGAACCGATATCCACAGGTTTCCATTGTTAATCTTTCAGTATTGAAGGTAAATGGTCCTTCTTCTTGTCTTGTGACTACGGCGAAGGTTGGCCATTTCGATTGTCTTACTATATTACATGCGTCACCATAATAACTGGAAAACACAGTAATATCGTCTACTTGAACCACAATAAGTGTGATGTAATACAACACGAATAAGGAACAAAATACTAGGGTAAATAAAAATTTATAATTCATTATATTTAATATAATTTAAAGATATATTTATAGTTTAATAACGTAAGTTACTAAATCTTGTTGACCTACCCGCCTGTTTCAATAAACTCGAAGTTTCTCCATTAGGGTCGAGTCCTACTGCTGCCTTAGCTGCACCGGCAGGCCCAGCAGCCATTCCACCTATCGCAAGTCTGATTATGATTCCCAAACCAATAATTCCTATAAAAACAGCTATCATGATTATAATAGTTTCCGTGTTATTAGCAGCTTTTTCGGTGTTATTAGCAGTATGTTGGCTAGCATTCTTAGGATCCTCATAGATTAGTTCATCCGAAATCTCTTTACTGGCTTCAATAACTTGTAATCCACTAGATAAGGTATCAATCTGTCCATCTGCTCCCAATGTATATACTGCTCTTAATCTACGTGTTTCTAAAGCATTGTTTCTTAATACTGCAACCACCTCTACTTCAAAAATATCCATATTGGCCGATTGTAATGGTTGAAGATCAAATTCAATGGAATCGATATCAGCTTCTGCATTTCCGGTGGCTGCTGGACATGTCAATACACCTCCATCGAAAGTTGTTGGTAATCCGGTCAAACCTGCTTTCTTTTTCGTACAGTCGTATGTACCCGCATTATATCTAATTTCCATCATTAGATCGGATGATATTTTCTTCGAAGCATCCTTCTCTCCCAATAAATTTGGTTCATATCTATTGATAATGTAATCAATATCTTTGAAGGTCCATGCAGCAGCATTAGTAGCCCCGGCATCGTCACGGTAATCTAAGAAAATATCTGCTGATACCACAGCCTTCGATGAGGCAAATGCGGTTGCACAATTCTGTGTCAATGCACCAACAACACATAATGCGTCAGCTCTACATGCGGTGGCATCTGCTGAACTACCACATGTTGCATCATTATCATCTAAGATACCAGTACATCCTGTTCCAGCCGATACATGACTGTCACGTGTGGATTTTGCTCCCGTTCCATCAGTGGTAAATGAACTACTAGTTGTATCATAAGCTTCACAATCCAATTTTAATCCAACCATCAATTCACCGCCACCATCGGTTGTTACCGAATCAAGTGGACAAGTGGAGAATTTAGTTTCAATTTCAACATCGGTATCAACATCTGCACCTTCAAAATTACCACGAATGATAACATCTTGTTTGGTTCCTGCGGTAAGATCACCGTAATGAGTACCGGTACTATCCGAACAGGATTCTACAACACCACAACCAGATTCTAAAGCAAACACTGATCCAGTAGAAGCAGCTGTTAAGGAATGAACGATAGTCATATCATCCGTGTTATCATGCGTACCAACAGGTGCGAGAACATCTTTCAATGGCGAATCTTCCCATGTACTGGAAGATTTATCTTTTTCTCGTGAAGATACTTGAATTTTCAACTTGTAACAGTCGGATGAACCTTTACATTCTGCTAGAGATGCGGCACAAGAGACCCAGTCAATATCCGTAACGACTACACTACGTTCCAATGTAGGACTGACCAGTGTTGCTACAGTAACAGATGCGGTTGCATCTCTCTTAATGGTGGTGATAAATTTCTGATCTTGACAATAGGTTTCTTTTGTGGTTCTTCCACCCATTGAGCTTACATCTCTTTCATATACCAATGCCAAATGATGGTCAATTTGATAGGAATCCGTATCTGGAATACCTGCCAATGCATCATCACACTTTTTAAGATCGTCTAAGCTTTTAGCTTCATCTGCTTCTAGTTCAAGTTTACCTATACCAGAAGCTGCTAGATCAGCAGGTGCGGTATTCGTCCAATCTGAAGCAACAATGCTACATGCTACTGAACCATCGTTAGATGGTGCGGTAACTGTTCCAGAACCACTACACTGTCCGAAACCATAACCGCTAGTAACAACTGCCAAATTATAATCTTGTGCCGTGGTACCTAAATCATAATCAATTTCCGCGCTAATTGTATTGCTCGATAAGGAATACGTGGTAGAGAATCCAAACGATAATGATAAATCATCTTGTAATGAATCCGTCGTACGTACACAAGGTAGACGAAGGGCATAAGTTGCAAAATCTGCTGTCGTATCCTGCAATTCAACATCCATGTATAAGAAACAATCCGATGAAGAACGAATACTTACTGGAACTGAAACACCGTCCGTAGCAGAGGTTGCAATAGCATTTAAAGCACTATCATGTTTACCCTTACATTGTTTACCGGATGCAACTGTAGTTGCGTCAGCAGGTACATTATCAGGATCTAAATCAGCACCACATGCTTCTCCCGGGTTAGCAGGCGCGGCTTTTCCTTTTGCATTACAAACCATAGTTTCCGTACATTCGGAACCGTCGCTACCGAAACCGATCATGGTATTGGAACCTTTTAATTTAAATGTTAGTGCTCCGGTAACACCGGTCTTACTCAATTGAAAGGTAACTGAAGAGGCAGAGATAGAAGCAGAGGTATCTACTTTACGTCTCAAGATACTTAATTCTGTATTACCTGCCATGATTTTACGTTCATCGGTTTCAATAATTTCTGCTTCGGTTGGAGTTTGGCTGAAAGCATCCCCGGCAGCTTTAACACCCGCATCATATTGAAGTGTAATTTTTGTTCCGAATGCATTTGTCGGAATGACAATTCTACAGGTATCATCAAACAATTCTTGTGCTTTCGCTACAATATCACTTCCCAATTTGTATAATGGTCCTGTACCAAATCCTGAACCACACTCAACCATTGCACCTGAAACATCGCCACCGTTGGAATCTACAACTTTTAAACGTTCATCCAAAATCATATAATTCGCTGTTAACGAGGCATAATCGGTAGTACCTGATTTTTTCACTGAAAAGAATTCTCCTAAGGCATGGCCATCAGGATTTTGAGGATCTTTAGCAGTTGGTAAACGTAGTGCTACACTAGTTGATCCATCCTGTTTAATAACCATACCATCTTGTCCAGTAACAATATCTACATCTACATCGTCCAATGTAATGGAATTGGAAGAAGATGGCAATTGAGATACATCAGAGATAGAACCGTAATATCTTACAAGATAATCTTTTTTATCAGCTTCGGTGTCTCCGGAAATTTCTGTGTAAGCACCATCCTTTTCGAATGCTTTAAACACGATTCTGGCATCACATAGTGGACACGATAAATATTCTGGTTTGAAATGCGCCATTTCTTTACCATTTGATAATGGACCACCATACGTAAATGTATAGGTATGTTCCATCGAATATTGAGCATACCCGGTAAGTTTATCTCCTAAATCAGCAGAAGCTAAATAGGAACTAAATAGAGCTACTGGATTCATGTTTACACCTCCATTATCGAAGGCATTATTGGCAGCAACATAAAAGTCTTTAAAATCATAATGGATATCCAAACCTTCTTTACGCATGGCACCATTACCGACACCAGATCGTAAGGCTTCTACACCAGTTTGATCTGCAATCTTGTATCTTTTATCGAAAAAGGTTCCTTTTACAGGTAAGGATACGGTACCTTTTGCAGCACTAGAATCTGACACTTTAAATCCATATTGATAATCACCTTGTGTGGCATCTACAAACTGGAACACTGCGTTGGATTTAGCGGAGCTGGTACTAGCTACTCCATCTACGGATTTATAACGATCTGCCTTCGTTGCTGCTAATTCGTGGTCTGGGAAAAGACCATCAGTACCACTACCAAAACTAGCCCAATTTGCATGGCTCGGATCATGCCAGTTAGAATCCGAATCGTCTGGAACGAAGGTAGTGTGTAATTCAACAATAGTTTCTTGTTTTTCACCAATATCTAACAATGTCGCTATTTTATTAAATTGCACATGTAAATTGATAGATCCTAGATAACCTTTATTATGCAATCTAAATTCACATGTTACACGGTTAATTCCAGCACCTGTAGGTTTAACTAAGGTACCAGTACCATCAACTTTATAATTTGTAGTATCTGAAACTAATAAACCATTATCAACCAATGGTTTTGGGTCAGCACTACCTGTAGCCGTAACTAGGGAACCTGAAAGCTCAATCTGACATGAGTCAAATTTCCCTTGTACAACACCGTCTACATGAACACGGTATAGGGAGAATTTATCTTTTGATCCAGCGCCACCATTAGAAGAAGCATCCGATTCATCTTTTGCTTCGTCAGAGAAGGTTAACCATGATACTTGTGTTGGTTGAGAGATAACATTTGCAGCTTCAAAATCAGCTCCACCAGCACCCTGATGCACTACCTTAGTGATAGCCTTACATGTATTTACAACATTAAGGGATCCTGCCGTAGTATCCGCTTCTATACATTGTGTACCTGCTGGACAGTTACATGCGACTTTTGCGTCAGCAGCGTTTCTACAGGAGCCATCAAAAGCCTGTTTGAAGCAACCTACCGCCTGTGTACCGTCATAATCTACCCCATCGCTAGGGTATTTGTCAGAATCATCTTTCAACTGTGACGACGGTAAAAAATCGATCACCGAAGTGGCCGCATTGCTTAAAGTAATTAATGAAAGTAAAATTAATACTTTATATTTCATCTTATTAAATGAAAGGTATACGTTTTATATACATTTAAAATTTTAATTCACTTACATGTTGGTATATAAATTGACATACATTAAACAAATGAGAAAGGCTAGACATTTCCACCAATCGACCCGGAAATGGTCTACTTTATCTATTGCTATGGTAATAGTTATAGCAGTCATTATATTATTTATATTTGGAACTGGAATAACAGTGTTAATAGTTGGATTAAATTCTAGAACACGCACCTGTGTCAAACATGAGGACTGCTTAACCATGAATCCATGTACAGAAGATAAATGTGACATGGAAGCCAAACTGTGTATTTCAAATAAAATAGAAGGTTGCTGTATAGAAGATAAAGATTGTGGCGCGAGTACATGCTACAATGCTTTCTGTGATGCAAAAGAATTTACATGTAAATTACATCCTCCACTTAATGGCACGATTTGTGATGACTACAATGAATGTACTATAGATGATAGGTGCATCGGATATAAATGTGAAGGAAAACGTTTAACCTGTAATACGGGATCCACCTGTTCTTCGGGAATATGCA
>Ga0206130_10008133_pt1 | contig 11371 bp, 11 predicted proteins | sample Helgoland_Spring_9_FD_148637 | JGI IMG/M metagenome (GOLD analysis project Ga0206130, IMG submission 148637) | Pelagic subsurface seawater microbial communities from Kabeltonne, Helgoland, North Sea - Helgoland_Spring_Bloom_20160512_1 | ecosystem: Environmental > Aquatic > Marine > Epipelagic ...
TGATCATTGCTTTGGCAACTTGCCCCGTGCCTGCGAAGGCCGCGATGGCCGACAGGCCCACGACCATCAGGGCGAAGTACTCGGCTGAATGGAACAGAAGCGCGACCGACGACAACGCGGGCGCAAAGATCATGAGAAGCAGCGCGCCTATTGTGCCGCCAGCGAAGCTCGCGATGGCGGCAATGGTCAGCGCCTTGCCCGCTTTGCCTTGTCGCGCCATTGGATAGCCATCGAAGCTGGAGGCAACAGTGCCCGCGACGCCTGGTGCGTTTAAGAGGATCGACGACGTCGAGCCGCCGAAAATGGCGCCATAATAGACACCTGCCAACAGGATCAGTGCAGCTGACGGATCGCCCATAGAAATTGCGACAGGGATCATGATGGCAATGATCGACATCGGCCCAAGTCCTGGCAGCATTCCAATGAACGTGCCGATCAGGCAGCCCGCGATCACCATCAGCAGATTTTGGATGGAAAGTGCAGTGGTTAGACCGATTAGAAGTCCTTCAAGCATGTCAGCCTCCCAAAAAGCCCGGCAGCGGGCGCATGTAGATACCGAGAACTTCCTGCACGAGATACCAGACAGACACCGTGGCGATCAGTGCGACGGGCAGCATGATGTGCCACTTTCGCTCGCCCAGAATGTATGAGCCAAGGATCAGAAATGCCGATGTCGAGATGAGAAATCCCAAGGGGCGCAGGCAAAGCGCATAGGCCACCATCAAACCCAAAAGCAACAGCGCTTGTCCCAGATGATATTCTGTCAAACGACGGTAATCGATGTCAGCTTCTTTGGGTTCCGACTTTTCGAAACCCAACAAGATTACAAGGGTTGCGAAGATGCCAAGGATCGACAGCACTTTCGGAAAGGTGCTGGGCCAGATGGGGTTTCGCTTCATAAAGGGGGCAAGGTTGCCATCCATCGTGAACCAGGCCGCGTAGCCGTAAGCCATACAAACGCCCAGCAAAACCAGCGCTATCCACCGATCTAAAGCCATGTCTTCTCCCCCTCCCGAAATTGGTCGGGTCAGAGCGGATCTCCGCTCTGACCCTGATGTCATCAGAGGAAGCCGAGCTTCTTCATCAGGTCGCCAATGACCTTTTCCTGCGCTTCGAGGAAGGTCAGGAAATCGTCGCCCGAGTTGTGGATGTTGACCCAGCCATTGCGCGCGCGCACGGTTTCCCACTCAGGGGTCTCGTACATCTTGGCGATGGCGTCCTGGTACATTGCCACCTTGTCTTCGGGCAGACCTGGCGCACCGAAGAACCCGCGCCAGTTGACGAAGGTGGTGTCGATGCCTTGCTCTTTCATTGTCATGGCGTCAGGCGCCGCGTCCACGCGCTCGTCAGCGGTGACACCGATGATCTTCACTTCACCTGCGTTCGCGAGATCGACAGCTTCCGAGAAACCGGTGGAGAGCGCTGCGATCTCGCCCGACAGGAGGGCTGCCATGGCCTTACCGCCCGCGTCATAAGGGATGTACTTGACGCCAAGCGCGTCCTTTCCTGCGGCTTCCATCACCATGGCGGCAACCAGATGGTCCATGCCGCCCGGAACCGAGCCACCGCCGATGGCGGTTGCGCCCGGATCGGCATCATAGGCCGCGAGCAGGTCTTCCATCGAGTTGATCGGGCTGTCCTTGCCCACAACGATGGCGGCATAGTCGCCGATGGTGCCCGAAACCAGCGTCAGGTCGCGGAAGTTATGTGGAAACACCCCCGTCAGCGAGCGGATCACGATCGGGGTCGAATTGACCATCAATGTGCCATGGTTGCTGTCAGCGTTCTCGATCAGGAAGCCGATGGCCTTACCGCCGCCGCCGCCGGACATGTTTTCATAAGACGCTGTTCCAACGAGACCCGCACCCGTCAGCGCTTCGCCTGTACCGCGCGCGGTTCCGTCCCAACCACCACCAGCGCCGCCGGGGATCAGAAAGTGAATGCTGTCCAGCACCTGATGACCATCCGCGGTCGCGGTGCCAGCCAGACCAAAGGCGGCCACAGCCGCAAGAAGGGCCCTGCGACCCAGTTTAAAATTTGACATATTGTCCTCCCATTTGACAACCGTCCGTTCCACGGATCAGTTGGGAAAGGAGAATGCACGCCAACCTGACACAGACCTGTCACGAGAGAAAATCGTTCTGAGATGCAATGAAGTTCCTGCTGGTTGAAGATAATCAAGACCTTGCCAACGCAATCGCTTCACGCATGCGCTTGGATGGGCATGTCATTGATCACGCAGAGAAACTGGAGGATGCGTCAGCTTTTGTCTCGACAGGAGAATACGATCTGATCCTCTTGGATATTATGCTGCCAGATGGCGATGGTCGCTCGTTTCTGGAACAACATCGCGCCAGTGACCTCGACACACCGGTGATCATTTTAACCGCTCGCAGTCAGGTGTCGGATCGAATCGGTTCGCTGGATCTGGGTGCCGACGACTATGTCACGAAACCGTTTGATCACGCCGAACTCCAAGCCCGTTGCCGCGCCGTCCTGCGTCGCAAATCCGGCAACGCCAAGACTACCATTGAGGTCGGTGGCGTCGTATTCGACCCCCTCGCAGGCCACCTGACGGTCGGAGGCGAGGCCGTCCAAATGCGCAATCGAGAGTTGCGCCTTCTTGAACTGTTCCTCAACGCACCTGGGCAGATTTTTTCAAAGAGCAAGCTGGCTGATCGACTGTTTTCCTATGACGAGGATGTCTCGGAAAACGCAATCGAAGTATACATAGGGCGCCTTCGCAAGCACTTGTCAGCCTCGAAGGTCAAGATCAGGACCTTGCGCGGTCTGGGCTATCGGCTTGATCTCGATGGATAGCGTTGCAGTATCAGGATCGCTCAGGAATCGGTTGGTGCTGACCTTGATCGGCGGCGCTGCCATTCTCGCATTGCTCTTGTTTTTCGCCGTTCGCAACTATGCTGTGCAAGTGGCGCAACAAGGGCAAGACAACATTCTTGATGCCTCAGCCACATCTATGCTCGACGCAGCCACAATCCGGGATGGCGCGATCGAGCTCGACCTTCCGTATTCGGCCTTTTCGATGCTCACCACCTCTGCCGACGACCGCGTGTTCTATGCAATCCTGCAGGACGGTGAATTCCTATCTGGTTATGAGGAGCTGACATTTTCGGACAGTCAGGCCTTTCAAACCGATCAGATACGCGGCTCCGGTGTTCGGAAAATCAGCGCAAGTCGCACTTTGATCGGAGTGAACCGCCGCGCTGAACTTCAGATCGTTCTAGCCCAAACCCAAGACGCTCTTTCCGAAACGCTTGACCAGATTTCACGCAATGCAGCCCTTTTGGGTGTCGGGTTTTTCGCGCTGGCGGTGGCATTGTCCTTTTGGGCCTCGTCGGCCACTGTCGGCCAGCTTGGCAAGCTGACGACTTCGGTCACACGGAGGGGGCCACAAGATTTGAGTCCCTTCACCAAGCCGGTCCCTAGGGAAATGGGACCTTTGGTTGGTTCACTGAACTCCTTGATGGGACGGCTCGACCAATCGTTAAGCCAGTCGGAAGACTTCATCGCAGAAGCAGCGCATCGGGTTCGAACACCGTTGGCGACCGTACGGTCCTATGCCGAAGCGACGTTGCAACGTGTCGAAAAGGAAGAAAACCGCGAGGCTATGCGGTCCATGGTGAAAGCCATCGATGAAAGCTCGCGGGCGGCAGGCCAACTTCTGGATCATGCAATGATCACTTTCCGGGCAGACCATCTGGAGCGCGAACAGATCGACCTTGTCGAACTGGTGCGCGATCTGGTTCAGCGGATGACGCCAATTGCGGAAATGAAAGACCTTTCGCTTTCGTTGCAGAGCGAAGGGCGCGTTCCCTATTCGGGCGATCCTGTACTAATCCAGAACGCCGTGCGCAACCTGATCGACAATGCGATGAAGTATGGGCCCACAGAAAGCTCGATAGAGATCACTGTTTCCTCAGGCCTGGGATTGCGAGTTTCGGTTTGCGATCACGGTCCCGGCTTTCCAAAGGACGAGATCGAAACACTGACAAGTCGCTTTCAGCGCGGGGCAAATGCAGCGAATACAATCGGGTCGGGCCTAGGTTTGACGATCGCAAAGGATGTCGCCACGGCCCACGGCGGAGAGATCGAACTGGAAAATCGACCGGAGGGCGGCGCGTGCGTAACCTTATCGCTTTAGTTTTGGTCTTCTTGTGTCACGCCGGATGGGCGCAGGATTGGGAGGAACAGCGACTCTTCAACAATGAAGAAGCGACAACGACCCTGCGCTTAATTTCAAGTACGGATACAGCCTTGTTTGCGCCGCTGATCGAGGCATTCGTCGCCGGAAATCCGGATATCGCCATCGAGTATCTGGTGACTGGCACGGCAGATATCGACCGACGTTTTCGGAAAGCGCCCGACGCGTTCGACATTTCGGTCTCCAGTGCGATGGACTTGCAATTCAAACTTACAAACGACGGATTCGCCTTGGAGTTGGAAAGCGTTTCGCATCCGGACTGGGCAGAGTGGCGGCAAAGCCTGTTCGCCTTTACCTCTGAACCGGCTGCGATCGTCCTTAACAAGGACGCTTTCGAAGGGCTGCCAATCCCGCAATCCCGGCAAGATTTGATCGAGGCATTGCGCGCACGGCCAGAGGTGTTTCGAGGCCGCATCGGCACCTATGACGTTCGCCAATCCGGGCTGGGCTATTTGTTTGCAACCCAGGACGCGCGGGCGTCTGAGACATTCTGGCGGCTAATGGAAGTGATGGGCAGTCTCGATGCACGGCTTTATTGCTGCTCCGGCGATATGATCGACGATCTCACCGACGGAACTATAGTGGTCGCGTATAATGTGCTTGGCAGCTATGCCAAGGCGCGCGCCGAAAGCCAGAATATCCTTGAAACCGTGTTGCCCTCCGACTTTCCGACAACGATGATGCGAACAGCATTCGTCTCAAAAGAAACGGATGAACCTGCAGCAGCTCAGCGGTTCATTCAGTTTCTTGTCACATATCAATCCAATCCGACTGATGAGGCACGCGCTCTACCGCCGCTCCAAGATAGAGAAAATGGAACCGAACACGCGACAATTTCCTTGGAACCAGCCTTGATGACGTTTCTAGATACTCTCAAGCGAACCAAGTTTCTTTCAGAATGGGAAAACGCCCTCGTTCAAAATTAGTTTCGGTGCGCGTTTTGCGAAATTCTCGTTTCCAGACATTGGTAAATTTTGCGGCATTGGTCGTTTTGGGCTCAGTGCGGTCGTAGCGGGTTCCGTGGTTCAACGACCGCTCCGAACAGCCCAATGTCCGCTAATTGATCCACGCCTCTGAAAGCGTTGAAATTTCTGTATTTCGGGAATGACTGCTTACGGTGCCCAGTCCAAGCTTACCTCGCTGCGCCGCCGCATGCCCGCTCTGAGCCCAGACTTACCGCTATCATTTTCTTTCTTTGTCACCGATCGCATTGAATATACGGTTGTCCTCATTGGAGGAAAAAATGACAGACACAAGTGATTTTGAGAACATGGAACGTGACGGTTGGAGTAACCCTTCCATTGCCAAAGGTTATGCCGATGGTTTCGAGATGGCGACACATCTTGTAGCCGAAAAGCTGGCAGAGGCGGTTGGTGCCAAACCGAATGTTGAGGTGCTTGACCTGTGTACTGGGCATGGTGTGGTCGCGAAGGAACTTGTGACAAGGGGCGCTAAAGTAACTGGGTTGGACTTCTCTGAACCGATGATTTCTATTGCAAAGTCTTCTGTCCCAAACGCCACATTTGTTCAGGGAGATGCGATGGCAACGGGGTTCTCAAACGAAAGTTTCGACGCTGTGACAATTGGGTTTGGAGTTCCACACTTCCCCGATGCCCGTCGTGGGTTGATTGAAGCTGCCAGAGTTTTGAAAAAAGGTGGGAGAATTGCGTTTTCAATTTGGCATGGAAAAGGATCAAACGGCTCGTTCGGTTGGTTGTTCGACGCGGTCGGGCGATTGGCTGATCCATTGATTACACTACCCGCAGGCCCCGATGCACACGTACTTGTTGACTTTGAAGTGGCCAAATCAATGGTCGAAGATGCTGGTTTCACTGATGCTAAGTTGATTGAGGTCGCCTCTGAATTGAGCTTGCAAAACCCCGAAGCTTTGTTTGATCTTTTTGATGGAGGTGCTATACGTCTCGATCGCGCCATCAAAGCGCACAAAAGCGAGGCCAATCTGACATATGCTGGCTACGTCATATGCGGCAGTCTCGACATCAACTGCTATGAACCTGAAGGGTCCATTTTTCGGCGGTGTGAACTGAAAAGGGCTTGGCATTTTGGAGAGCGTATCGTTCGTCATGCCAAAGATTGTTACGCGTTCTATAGGCGCACACAATACATTTGACGCTGTTTTGTTTGGCGAGCTCTGCATGCTCTCATTAATTATTTACACATTCATCGGCAGTGATGATAATTTACGTGACGATCAATCAACTCGCGAACGATCTTGAGATCGTTTGATCCGCTTGTTGACCAGCACGTATTAAAGCTTAATTCTCCTGCGCGCCGTTGCCCTTGAGCATATTCAACGGCGCACGGGAGTTATTATTTTCAGCGGTTGCGACTTTGGACGCGAGACGGATAAATTCTTTTTGCTCTTGCTCACTCAGGCTTGGCAGGATCGAGGCTTGGCACTTTTCAACGACGGGTTTGAGCTTTTCGAGAACTTCGTTGCCCTCAGCCGTTAGCAAAAGAACGCGGGCGCGCCGGTCTTTGGGGTTTGTTGTCCGCTCGACGAAACCTTTACTTACAAGGCGGTCTACGACGCCGCCAATCGTTGCGCGATCAAAGGCTATCGCACCAGCCAGCCTTGCTTGATCGATCTTGGGGTGATCGTGGATCATTACCAAAGCGGCGTATTGAGGCGAGGTTAGATCCGTTCCAAACGCTTTCATATGCTGTGCAAAGATCGACGATGAAATCTGTTGAAGGCGTCTGATCAAGTGGCCTGGCATGGAATAGATTTCTGACATGCATAGACCATATGCATACTTACGAGTTTGGCAAGCCATCGCTTATTTCACATTCTAGAAAGGGCAAGGTTTTGAAGAAAAAAGATGACCGAGCCAAAAAGCTGTGCCATACATTTATTTACTAAGTGTGCTTACTTTAAATGTGAGCGCGAAAATCAAATGAACTTACTTGAGAGTTTAGGGTGCAATGTCACCCGGCGCGGTTCTAGGGAGGAACTCAAATGACATCGAAATTTTTCAAAGGATTGCTCGGCGGTGTGGCTGCAACGGCAATCATGGCGTCTGGCGCAATGGCGCAAGAAGTGACGCTGAAATTGCACCAGTTCTTGCCTGCGCAAGCAAATGTTCCAAAGCTGGTCTTGGACGTTTGGGCGGATAAGATCGAAGCAGCGTCTGAAGGGCGTATCAAAGTGGATCGCTTCCCGTCTATGCAGCTAGGCGGCACGCCACCGGAATTGCTGGACCAAGCAATTGATGGTGTCGCGGATGTTGTTTGGACAGTGGTTGGCTACACGCCGGGCCGTTTCCCAACGACCGAAGTTTTCGAGTTGCCGTTCATGGTTGAAGATGCACGCGCGGCCTCTTGCGCGTATTGGACGATGTTCGAAGAGCATATGGAAGACAAAGAATTCAAAGGTGTCAAAATCCTTGGCACATGGGTTCATGGCCCCGGCATGTTCCACACGGCGGATCCTGTTGAAACGCCTGCTGATCTTGAGGGCATGAAAATTCGCGGCGGTTCGCGTCTTGTGAACCAGCTTTTGACGCTTGCAGGTGCAACACCTGTTGGTATGCCGGTTCCTGCAGTTTCTGAGGGCCTGTCCAAAGGCGTGATTGATGGCACAACCATTCCTTGGGAAGTCACAGCCGCGCTGAAAGTGCCTGAGCTCGTTGAGAACCATACAGAGTTTGAAGGCCCTGCGCTTTACAACCTCACGTTCGTTTTGGCGATGAATGAGGGTGTGTTCAACGGCATGTCAGCGGATCTTCAGCAGATTGTCGATGACAATTCTGGCATGAACTTCTCCGTTTTCGCGGGTGGCACACAGTCTGACGCGGACGGCCCTGCGCGCGAAATCGCGGTTGAGATGGGTAATAACATTATCACGGTGTCCGACACATCCGAGTGGCAAGCGCTGGTGAATCCGCTCTATGACACGTGGGTTGCGGACATGAAGGGCAAAGGCCTTGATGGTCAGGCTCTGATTGATCAGGCAAAGGGTCTGATGAGTGGCGAATGTGCCGGTGCTATGGGTAAAATGTAATCCATTACGCTTAGAATAGTGCCGTAGCGGGTCAACGGCTGCGGCACATTTTTGCCTGTCGGGGAGGGCGGCAATGTATCAGTTTATGGATCGCGTCGCGCGCTTGTTTGCAATTCTGGGCGGCATCATCTTGTCGATTTTGATTGTGCAAACATGCCTATCGATCTTGGGGCGTTCGATCAGTACGATCTTGCATAGTGATTTCATGCAAACGAACCTGCCGGGTCTTGCCTCGAGCCTTTTGTCAACGGGGGTCGGTTCGATCAATGGTGCGTTCGAGCTTGTTGAAGCGGGCATGGCTTTTGTCATTTTTGCTTTTCTACCGCTGTGCCAACTCAAAGGGGCGCACGCCTCTGTCGATATTTTCACCTCTCAACTGCCGGCGCGCGCGAATGTGCTGCTGCGCACAGTGATCGAGGTCATTTTTGCACTAGTGATCGTTCTGATCGCTTATGAATTGTCCCAAGGTATGCTGAGCAAACTGCGCACAGGACAAACAACCTTTATCCTCGAATTTCCGGTTTGGTGGCCTTATGCGCTGAGCTTAATTGCAGCTGTGGCTTCAGCCATCGTCGCGGTCTATGTGGCCTGCATGCGCGTGATTGAAATGGCAACGGGTCAGACGCTTTTGCCGCTCGATCTGGAGGCGGAGCATTGAGCGATATTACAATTGGGCTGCTGTCGTTTCCCGCGCTTTTGATCCTAATTTTTCTGCGGGTTCCTATCGGTTTGGCGATGTTCTTGGGCGGTCTTGTGGGTCTGACTATCGTTTCCGGTGACACCACACTTGCGTTCGCGCGCCTCAAATCTGAAACCTTTACGACCTTCTCTAGTTATTCGCTCTCAATCATTCCGATGTTCCTGCTGATGGGCCATTTCGCGACCCTTGGCGGGATGAGCCAAGCGTTGTTCAAAGCCGCCGAAAGCTTTCTGGGACACCGCAAAGGCGGGGTTGCGATGGCGGCGGTTGGCGCTTGTGCGGGCTTTGGTGCGATCTGTGGGTCATCGCTTGCGACCGCAGCTACGATGAGCCGCGTCGCTTTGCCAGAGCTGCGCCGCTACGGCTATTCGGGTGGATTTTCGACAGCGACTTTGGCTGCGGGCGGAACGCTTGGCATCTTGATCCCCCCCTCTATCGTGCTGGTGATCTACGCGATTCTGACAGAGCAGAACATCGCGAAACTATTCCTTGCTGCATTTATTCCCGGCATCCTTGCCGCGATGGGATATATGCTCACCATCTCTATCTATGTGCGCTTGCACCCGGATTCCGCTGGAACCCGCCCGCGTGTGCCCTACAGCGAACGTTTCAAAGCGCTTATCGCGGTTTGGCCCGTTTTGCTGGTTTTTGCGGCGGTTGTTGGTGGCATCTACCAAGGCTGGTTCACCCCGACCGAAGGCGCTGCCGTGGGCGCATTCGGCACAGGTCTCATTGCGTTTTTGGGTGGCGGGCTTACCCGCGCCACCCTGTCTGAAAGCTTCTTCGTCACGGCACGCTCAACTGCGATGATCTTCTTCATCGTGCTCGGTGCGGCCTTCTACAACGGTTTCCTCGCGCTCACGCAACTCCCGCAAGAGGCGGCAGCATGGGTCGGCGCGAGTGGGTTCAGTCCATGGACAGTACTCATAATCATTCTGGTGTTTTACCTGTTGCTTGGCTGCCTCATGGACAGCCTGTCGATGATCTTGCTGACCATCCCGATCTTCTGGCCTATCGTACAAGAGCTTGATTTTAACCTCGTGAGCATGGTCGATCTGCAATCCGCGCGTCTTGATGCGATGATTGCGGCGGGCAAGGAAATCCCCGCGGCTGCCTTGGCAGAGGCGCAAACGATGCTCGCCAGTGGGCAAGAACTTACCCGCGAATTGACCCGCGAGATCAAGCTGCGTGGTGTGTCCGAGGGCGCGCTAAATCGCGTGAACATTGAGCGCACAGCGATCTGGTTCGGCATCCTCGTTTTGATCGTTGTCGAAGTGGGCCTGATCACACCACCCGTTGGGATGAACCTATTTGTGATCAACGCGATGGATCGCAAAACGCCGATGATCGAGACCTACAAAGCGGTCATGTATTTCGTTGGCTCTGACTTGGTGCGCGTTGTTCTGCTCGTTGCCTTTCCGATCATCACGCTGATGTTGCTTCCAATCTAGCCCCCACAAGGAACCCTTTGAGAATGGACATTGATGGACAGGTTGCCCTTGTTTCAGGCGGCGCGAGCGGGCTTGGCGAAGCCACTGCGCGCCATTTGGCTGAACTTGGCGCGGACGTTGCTATTTTAGACCGCGATGGCGCACGCGCGGCACAAGTTGCTGCAGACATTGGCGGTTATTCCCAGCAATGCGATATCACCGAAGAGAACGCTGTTGCCGCGGGGGTCACCTCTGCGATGGCGCGCTTCGGGCAAGCGCCGCGTATCGTGGTGAACTGCGCTGGCATCGGTGTCGCCGCGCGCATCGTCGGGCGCGGAGGGAAGGTGTCTACGCCGCTCTTTCGTCATGTGCTCGAAGTGAATCTCTTTGGAACGTACAACGTCATGACCTACGCCGCGCAAGCGATGATGGACCTACCACCGCTAGACACGGGCGAGCGCGGAGTGATCATCAACACGGCCTCTGCCGCATATGAGGACGGGCAAATCGGGCAAGCGGCTTATGCCGCCTCAAAGGGGGCGATTGCCTCGATGACCCTGCCCGCTGCGCGTGAGTTCGCGAAGCTGGGCGTGCGCGTCATGACGATTGCGCCGGGGCTATTTGAAACGCCAATGATGGAAGAATTGCCACCCGAAACAGTTGCCGGGATCGTCGAAAACATCCCGTTCCCGCATCGTTTGGGCCAACCCGAAGAATACGCCCACCTTGCTGCCGACATTGCGCGCAACGCTTATTTAAACGGAACAGTGATCCGCCTCGACGGTGCTGTTCGCCTGCCACCGAGGTAATCCAATTGCCATGATTGAACGAGAAATTGACGGGGCAATCGCCACAGTCACGATGAACCGCCCAGACAAGCGTAACGCTATGTCCGACGCGTTTATCGCAGAGCTTGAGAACGCTTTTGTGACTATGCCAGAGGCTGTGCGCGTGATCATTTTGACCGGAACGGCTGGGCACTATTGCTCGGGTCT
>Ga0206130_10008144_pt1 | contig 11364 bp, 11 predicted proteins | sample Helgoland_Spring_9_FD_148637 | JGI IMG/M metagenome (GOLD analysis project Ga0206130, IMG submission 148637) | Pelagic subsurface seawater microbial communities from Kabeltonne, Helgoland, North Sea - Helgoland_Spring_Bloom_20160512_1 | ecosystem: Environmental > Aquatic > Marine > Epipelagic ...
GGGTGTCGGCAATGAGAACGCAGATACAGATGCGCGATTGAGTTTCATGCGCCGCCTTGCTGAGACCGCGCGGGCTGAGGACCCGTCTCGTTTGATTACAGCCGCTTGTCTTATCAACCGCGAAACTTTTCAGATTGAGGATCGGCTGGCAAAAAGTTTAGACGTCATAGGGTTAAACGAATATTTTGGCTGGTATGAACCAGGGTTTGAAGGATTGATGCAGTTGCTGGCCAACTCTGATCCTGACAGGCCTGTGGTGATCTCCGAGACAGGAGCAGACGCCGTTGCTGGGCGTTATGGGCCAGATAATCAGCTATTTACCGAAGAATATCAGGCGCGGGTTCTCACTCAGCAGACTGAAATCGCCTCGCGGTTTGAGTATGTGGCTGGGATGTTTGTCTGGCTGCTTTATGACTTCCGCACAGACAGACGGCAGACTAGGCATCAACGTGGGTGGAATTTGAAAGGATTAATATCAGCCGATAAAGCGACCCGAAAATTGGGGTTCAATGCATTAAGGGACGCTTATGCGCAGTATTTTCCAGACCCAGATGATTCATCAAAGGGCTGATTTGAAAAGTTTAAGAAGGGCCCGACGCATATCGGGTGTTTCCGTATAGCCAACTTTTGAGTCCTGAAAATCTGCAGATTTTTCATCGTATGGCAATCACCCGAACGCAGTTCAACCAATGCGAGGTAATAGCAAGTGGCGTGATTTCTGAATCTCTTTGGGGATTCCCATAGCCCGGAAAGTTTAAATTTATGGCTGGATATCTGGGAGGACTTGACCATGGGCGCAGCAATAGAATTAAGGTCGGATTTTGACGGGACTACATTGAGACGCCTAGCGTGGGTGGCGAAGAACGCGAACCAGAGCCTAAGGCTGCAGGCGCTGGCGGAGATCTACAATGGCGGCAACCGCAGCGATGGCGCGTGGGTCAGCGAAGTGGACCTACAGATTATGCGCGACTAGGTCATGCGGTTCAATGCCCGCGACTTGGACAGGCTGCTTGATGCAAAATTCAAACATCGGAGACGCATAGCCATGCGGGTCAACCGCTGCGCACATATATTTCTATCAGCCATCCAAATAGCTGCTGTCGTCATATTTTGGATCAATTAAGGAGGCTTGACCCTAGGCAGTATCATGCTTTGAAACTACTACAGATCGGCAGGCAGCGGTCCAGCGGTAAGGATATTCGTTGGCCACTTCGGTCCGACTGATAAATTGCTGCCACGAGTTCGATCGATGCAATCCCGTCGCTTAGTGTTACTTCTGCACCCATCATCCCATCCAAAGCGTCAGCGACTGCGGCACAAAAACCTGTGAACCCTTCATTTGCGTAACTGACCGAGGCGACGATGCGATCGACTTCACCCTGCTGTTCTGGAGCACGTGCCTTAAACGACCATTTAGCTTCACCTGGGGTATAGGGTAGCCTGGTACTCTCCACCGTCATATCGTCAAAAATCAGCCGTAGCCGACTTGTGTCATCGGCAGCACCTAACGTGATCGAAGATGTCGCCGTCGCACCGTTTTTCATGGTAAACGCGATTGCTCCGCAATCCTCGGTCTCAATTGGATTTACACGTGTTGCAAGCATGGCGGAGACTTCTGCAACTGGGCCAAATGCCTGAGTTAGTAAGTCATGGGCATGAATTGCGTGGCTGAGAACGGCACCCCCAAATTCTTGATTCCATGTGCCGCGCCAGGGGTTGTTGTAATAGTCACTGCTGCGATTCCAATGGGTTTCCAGCGATGCCGCCAAAGGCCGGGACAGGAACCCTGCCCGCTTCAATGCAGCCATGGCATAAAAAGACCGGCCATACCGATATTGGAAAACCGGAAAAATCTTTCCAGGTGACTTAGCCTCGGCCTCAGTGAGGCGATCTGCATCCTGAAGTGATCCTGCAATCGGTTTTTCCAGGATAACATGCTTTCCTTGGGCAAGCGCTTTCAACGCAACCGGCACATGCAGAGGCGGTGGCAGGCAAATATCAATAATATCAACCGAAGGGTCTGTGATAATGTCGTCTAAGGAACTACTCTTGATTGCATTAACTCGGGATGCCAGTACTTGCGCTAAATTGGAATTTAAGTCGCAGATATTGGTCACTTTGAACTGCTCAGGGAGTCGGACGTAGGCCGCTAAGTGCTTTTCACCGATACCCGCACCCAATATGGCAACATTTCGGATCACTTCAGAGCGCCCAAACGCGTAGCTTTTGCCTGTGCTTGCAAGGCAAGCTCCATGACTTTGAAGCAGTGCGCTTGTGTCATTGCTGTATCAGTTCGGTTGTTCACATCATTGATTAGATGTTCAAAGTAGGGCAGGGGCGCATCGGAACCGTCAATGTGCTCGCATCGTTCACCATTGACTAAAATAACGTGATTGGTGCCGTCGCGGCCCGCAACATCAACATATTTGCGTAGCTCAATATAGCCTTCCGTTCCAAGGATCGTTAGTCGCCCGTCGCCCCATGTGGGCAAGCCATCTGGTGTGTACCAATCGACACGGATATAGCCCTGGCCCTTCTCAGAGCGCAGCAGGATCTCGCCAAAGTCTTGCAAACCCTTGTTGGCTTTGTTTGCGAAATTACCAACGCTTGCGGTCACAATTTCGGCGTCAGTGGAGCCAGTAAAGAACAAGAATTGATCCACCTGATGGGACGCAATATCAGTCAAAATTCCGCCATAGGACGCCTCATCAAAGAACCAGTCCGGACGTGACGGCCTGTTTAAACGATGCGGGCCAAGGCCAACGGTTTGAATTACTTCGCCGATCAAACCTTCAGCGACTAATTCAGCAGCCTTCGTAACGGCGGGCACCTCAAAACGTTCGGAAAAATCTATGGACCAAATGCGACCAGTCTTCCCAACGCACGCTTTAATCCCATCCAATTGCGCCAGCGTTGTACAGCCAGGTTTGTCGGTCATCACGTCTTTACCCGCCCGCATCGCCTCAATAGCACGATCTGCGCGGCGTAACGGAATATCGGCCATAAGGATCATGTCGATCTCAGGGTCGTTAAGCAAAACGTCCCTGTCAGCAACACGAGGAACATCAGGAAAGCGTTTAATAAAGCCTTCAACTGGCTGAGGCTCTCCCTGGGTCCACCAGCCTTTGCAGATACACCCCAAGGCTTGCATCTTTTCCAACTGGCCAAAAATATGTCTGTGATCGATGCCAATCACGCCAAGAGTGAGCGGTTTCATAAGTATTTTTATCCTTTGATGAGGGTGACACGTCGACCCGTCTGTGACGACGCCACGATGGCTGAAATTAAAGTGTGAACTGACATGGCCTGTGCACCCGTAACGCGCGGCGCTCGCTTATTTTTTATGCTCTGTGCAAAGTCTGCGATCAGGGATTTGTGCCATTCATAGGGAAAGGCCATTGGATCAGCGCCGCCACCAGTACTCGCCTTTTCTCCAAACGTCTCGACTTGGCCTTCCCGCCAATGGACCGTCAAAACGCCTGACTTCAACAAGGCAGAAGCCTTGTCGCATTCGAAGGTTAGGCTCTCAGTATCACCGGGAAAGCTAGCAGTGCTGGCAAAGATCGAGCCAACCGCGCCACTTTCAAAGATCATCCCTCCGGTGGCGAAATCTTCAGCTTCCATCTGGTGAAGTGGCGTAGTGGCGCAAATCGCCTGAACTGAAGATACAGGCCCAGTCAAAGACAACATCAGATCAAGCGTGTGAATAGCCTGACTGATCAAAACACCACCCCCATCCCGCGCATATGAGCCACGACCCGGTTCATCATAATAACTTTGGTCACGCCACCAGGGTATTTCTGCACGTACCATTCGGATTTCACCAAGGGTTCTTTGTTTAATCAGCTTGGTGAGCGTTTCTGAAGCTGCCCGAAAGCGGTGCTGGAATACCACACCCAACAGCACATTTGCCTTAATACAGGTGTCCACAATGGATTGGGCGGCGTCGGCAGTTCGTTCCAATGGTTTTTCAGATAAGATGTGTTTGCCGTGGTCTGCGAAAAGCGAGACCAGATCAGCGCGCGCATCAGGCGGCGTGATCAGTAGTGCTGCCTCAACCGACGGATCGGATGCGAGGGCCTCAAGATCATTGGCTTGTGGAAAATTGTAGGTGTCGGAAAAAATACTTGCCGCATGCGTCGATCGGGCATAGACGCCACGCACATCAATCTGATCACGCAGATCATTGAGGGCCAAGGCATGGGGTTTAGCGGCCATCCCAACACCAATGACAGCTAGGCCCAGACGCCTACTCATTGGGCTACTCTGTTGACTATGACCTGCCCCTTGGTGTCGAACAAGTGCATGTTCTCTTGATTGAAACTCAAAGAAACGGATTGACCTTTTACGACAGGCAGCTGTCCGGGTTGGTGGACAGTAATCTGTGGTAAGCCTTCCATGTCGCAATAAAGGAAAGTCTCACCACCGAGCTGCTCGGAAAATGATACGTTTACTGTTGTATCACCTTTGTTGACTTCACTGATGTGGATATGTTCTGGGCGGATGCCTACCGTGCATTTCTCGCCGTTGATTAAGCCTTCGACATGGGGAATTTTGACTGAAAGGTTTTGGGCCTCAAGCATCCAACCCGCTGGAGTTTCCTTGGCCGTGGCGTCCATAAAATTCATCCGTGGCGAGCCAATAAAGCCTGCTACAAACATATTTTTAGGTTTGTTGTAAAGGTCGAGTGGCGCTCCCACCTGCTCAATCTGACCCTTTTGCAGGACGACAATCTTGTCGGCCAGCGTCATCGCTTCGACCTGATCGTGCGTCACATAAATCATTGTGTCGCCAATGCTGGCGTGGAGCGCCGACAGCTCTTTACGCATGGTGACACGCAATTCGGCATCAAGATTGGACAGGGGTTCATCGAACAAAAATGCTTTAGGGTTACGCACAATTGCACGCCCGATGGCGACTCGCTGGCGTTGTCCACCTGAAAGGGCCTTAGGTCTGCGATGTAGGTATTCATCGATTTGAAGCATTTCAGCGGCGGCGCGCACGCGGGCTTCGATCTCAGGCTTTGGGAGTTTGGTATTCTCCAACCCAAAAGCCATGTTTTTATAGACACTCATATGTGGATAAAGGGCGTAGGACTGGAACACCATCGCAAGGCCACGATCCGAAGCGCTGACGTCTTTAACGCTTTCACCTTCAATTTCAATGTCCCCAGTAGTAACGTCATCAAGCCCTGCAATAATCCTTAGTAACGTGGATTTTCCACACCCAGACGGACCTACAAGGACACAGAACTCGCCCGAATTTACCGTAAGGTCTATCCCATGAATAACCTCGGTATCGCCATACGCTTTGCGGATTTGCATTAGTTTAATCTCAGTCATGGAAGTACCCTCGCATTATCGGGAACGCATTTTGGCAGCAAGTTTCGGATCGGCTTTTTGCATCCGCAAGGGTGGAAAACCTTTCAGAATTTGGCCGATGTCATCCAGCATCATTTCGCGTATGCGGGCGTAAGAAGCATTAAGCCCCCCTGCCAGATGTGAAGAGAACAGCACGTTTGGCACTGAGCGGTAAGGGCTGTTGGCTGGCACGGGTTCCTCTGGAAATATATCCACTGCTGCACGAAATACTCCTTTACCTGCAAGATTTAAAAATTCTTTGAAATCCACAATCTCAGCACGTGACGCCAGAACGACGCTGGCATCGTTGCGGATTGTCTCCAATAGGCCACGGTCAAGAAACCCCTCGTTGTCAGAGGTGACGCCTGCGAGCAAGAATAACACGTCAGACTGGCAGAGCGCGGTTTTAAGCGACACTGGCACTAACCCTTCCGAGCGAAGATAACCGTCGGACAGCCACGGGTCATGGACTTTCAACTTTATACCAAAAGGTCTAAGAAGTGGCGCCAGCGCACGTCCCAGATTGCCATATCCGATCATCGCGACGTCGGCGCCGTAAAGGCTTTTTGCAGTTTTGTTTCCACCAATCCCATATGCCTCATTTCCCGTACGGAAAAGTGCGTTGGATTTATGCAGCCCGCGCAGCAACATGATGGCCTGGCCCACACAAAACTCAGCGACTGCGGGAGCCATCGCCGGAGCGGCGGACAGCACAGAAATACCCCGTGCGTGGCATTCAGCGTAGTCAATATTGGGTTCCCAATTGGCTTTAACATTCAGGATTGCCTGCAGGTTTGGCGCACGATTCAAACGCTCTTTTGACATTGCAGTTTGGCCGATAAGTATAGTCATATCTGCCAGATGCTTTTCAACTAGGTCATCGGGCGCGCGTGACCCCCAATGGACGACAACTCGGCCCATTTCTGCCAGTGCAGCTGCGCATTCGTGAGTATAGACCATCGCCTCGTTTCGAGGAAACGGATCCATGAATATAAGTGGTTTTGTCATTTCATTCCTGAACTGGCGATGCCGGTAGTAATAAATTTCTGCAAGAAAGTGAATACGATCACAACGGGGATCAACGTTACAACGGTCATCGCCAAAATATAATGCCATTGTACGTCCAGCTCACCTTGGAATGCGTTCAACCCTATCTGCAAAGTGTAAACCTCAGAGCGGTTTAAAACGATGAGTGGCCATAAGAATTCATTCCAGCGCCACATGATCGAAAATATTGCGAGCACCGCGATTGCTGGCATGGCAAGAGGCAAAACCACCTTGAAATAAATCGCCCATTCGGAGGCGTTGTCCATCCGCGCAGCTTCGATCAAATCCCTGGGGATCGTCAGCATATATTGGCGCAGTAGGAATACTCCTGTAGGCGTCGCAGCCCCTGGTAGGATAACCGCCCAAAGTGAGTTTATCATCCCCATTTGCGTTACTACCAGATAAACGGGCACCAAGATGACTGTAATCGGGATCATGAGTGTACCGATGACAAAAAGTAGGATGGCGTTGCGTCCGCGAAACTCGTAAATACTCAGTCCATAGGCGGCCATCGAGTTAATGAGTAATGTCACAAGTGTTGCAACGACTGTTACTACGACGGAGTTCTTGAGGAACAGCACAAAGTTGAAGCGTTCCAATGGATCGCGATAGTTTTCCCACGCCATGCGAAATTCCCGGACTTTTGTGCGTTGATCGATTGGAACTTTGAACTTCTCATCCGGGTTTTTGGGATCAACCATTTGGCTGATGATCCCAATCCGACGTACTTGAGCGAGTTGCTTGGTCGTTCCGTCTTCCATCGTCACATCGTAAAGCAGCAGCGGTTTTTCGTAACCTTCGACTCGAACCTCAATCTGCCCAAGCGGCAGAAAAGTAGGCGGAAACTCTATCAATCCGGCGGGCGTTTTGAACGAGGACATGACCAACCAAAAGACTGGACCAAACATTAATAACACGCCAAATAGTAAATAGACGTAAGTAAAAACGTCGGTCCAATGCAACCTATTGCGGCCGCGCTTTGCTGTGACCAAAATAGCAAGAGTGCGTGTTTGTGCGTTCACTTCAGCCATTGTCGCGTGCCTTCGTCGCTGCCAGCTGTATCATTGTTAGAATAAACAAGATCACACCCAAGATCACTGACGCCGCAGAAGCGAGACCAAAGTTCTGGACCTGTTCAGTGAAGCCAGTGTTGTAAATGTATTGCACGATGAATTGTGTCGCCGTGCCTGGACCGCCGCCGGTCAGTACGAAAACCTCATCGAAAATTTGCACCCCTTTGATGAGCGCCAGAACAACCACAACCAAAAAGTTGGGCCACAAAAGTGGCAAGGTGATGCGCCAAAATACGCGTTCTTTTGAGGTTCCATCCATTTTCGCCGCCTCATAAAGATCGGGTTGAATGGCTTGAAGTCCGGCTAATAGGATCAACGTGTAGAACCCCATATGCGCCCAGATCGACACAAAAACCGCCCAAAACATAGACCATTCGGGGCTAACGAAGAACAGGATTTTATCGAACCCGATAGAGACCAAAAACGCGTTCAGCAGTCCGTCGCGCAGCAAAACCCATTTCCAGATCAAAGCGACAACGACGGGTGACAGCAGTACTGGGAAGAAGAAAACTGCGCGAAAGAAGCCTCGGCCTCGGATTTCGCGATTTAAGATCAAGGCGGTGATAAGGGAGAATAGAACAAGAAAGGTGACTTGAAAGAAGATGAATGTGGCAGTGTTGTAAAGCCCCTTCCAGAAGCGGTCTTCCCGACACGTGATAGGATCGCCGAACGTCCCGCACTCCAGCAAAAACCCGTATTGTTCAGTTCCTGTATACACACGATTTTCTAGGAAAAGCTCTGTTCCACCGGTGAGGGAAAATGCGAAGTTGATAAAAAGTGGGATAACAACGAAGATACCGAAAAAAGCGAGATTTGGAAATAGGAATATCCAAGGCATGTGCTTGATCCCAACCCTGCGTTGGATCGCGGCCAGTGGGAACTCAAGCAGACGGAAAACTTTGATGACTGGCCAACCCACTATGGCGGCCAGACGATTATTGAACCCAACATGCTTCTCAGTATTTTTAGTCATGTGTTTTCTCAAAGCCTAAGAAGCGGGTTAGCCCGTTTAAGGCCAACCCATTGTCTTGAAAATTTAGTCACGCTCTTTTTCTGCAATCTGCTTGGCAACGTCTTCTTCCATGCGCGCATACGCTTGTTCGAGTGTCAACTCACCAACAATAGCTTCGTTCAGGCGTGAGATTAGTGCGTTGAACAAGATACGGTTGTTCTTGTATCCCTGCAGATCGAATGCCACTGGCGAGATTTTTGGAACCGCGCCTGAGAAAACCTTTAGCGCGTGCCTGGCCCGTGGATCATCCGTCGCGAAGTCAACGCCACCGGTTGCCAGCTTCATGTGACCCGGAATGAACAGTGTTTTACCATAGAATTCAGCCAGATTTTCCTCTTGCGCAAGGAAGTCCATCAGCTTGGCAACTTCTTCAGGATACTTGGTGTCTTTCAATGCAACCAAAGCCGCACCGCCTGGCATGCCTGTACAAGCGGCTGCACCACAAGGTGCAGGAACTGCCCACCAATCGAACGCATCTCCAATTTTATCAGCAAACTGTGGAATTTGCCAAGAGCCAGACATGTACATCACGACCTGAGCATTGGCGAAGTCTTCGTTCGCACCCAAGTAAGTCGAGCCAGAAACTGAACCCCAAAGCTCTTTGGACATCGTGCCATCTTGGTGCCAGTCGTAAAGGCGCTGTGTCATCTCCTTTAAACCGTCATCGACCAGCGCAGGCTTGCCATCTGCGTCAAACATCTTCGCACCCATGGCAATCGCGGGGCCTGAAACGCGGTGACCGGAGCGGTCCCAAGCCATTGGGATTGGTATGTCCAGTTTTTCTGCAACCACCTTAACGGCGGCAGCCCAGTCATCCCAAGTAGCACCTTCTCCCGGCATTGGTACTTCGGCCTGTTCAAATAAAGTTTTGTTCACATAGGGGCCAGTGACGGTCAGCTGTGTCATGAAGCCTGAAATCTGATCTGAGTCTGGCGCGAGCCAATCAAGGAAGGGACCAAAGCTGGCTTCCCAATAAGCCTTGTCGGCAATATAAGGAGCGAGGTCCATGTAGAATTTATTCAAGCCACCCAAATCGGTCACACGCGCCAGATCAGGGCCAGTGCCACCCGCTAATTGAATGGGTAGCGACTCCATTATGGCTTTGTAAGGTACGACGTCCAAAACGACAGATATGCCGGGGTTTGCAACCTCGAAACGATCGATGATGGTTTGTATGACCTCACCTTCATTACCGTCATTATACCACATCATCCGCAATTCAGTGCCTGCCTGTGCCGTGCTCGCCAAAAGGCTTGCAGTAAGCGATGATGCCACCAATATGTGTCTTACTTTGTTAATCATGTTTTTCTCCCAAGGGTTTCTCTGTTTGCCCAAATTCTGTGGGCAGGTTCGTTTCGTGATCCTATAGGCCCGGCTTCAAAACTGAGCTTACGTGACCGCGCATCGCTCTGGCTGTACTTGAAGGGCTGCCAGATCGAATTCCTTCAGTTATTCTGTGTAACTTGGATCCTTAAGTAATCATCGACCTGCGAAGCAATTGGAAGTGCATGATCAATGGCTGCAGAGGGCAAATTGAAATTACTGCACACGTATGATCCCTCCATTCGTTCTTCTCATTAGTATATTAGTACGCATCTCATGATCTATGTCAACGCAACTAAAATTACATAAAATCTTTGTTGTGATGTTTGTACGTATTTTCAGACCAAAGGACACACTCAGTTAAGTAGTGTCCTATCTGGTCGATTGATGATTTCTAAATCCCAGAGGAAAAACTAATCAGTATCAAACTATTCACTTCGTGAATTGTCCTTCGGACAAGCGTCTCTGGTGTGTTTCACTTTAATGATTTGTTCATTTGATCAGCTAGTTCTTCATTCTGTTTGGACAGTAGAGAAATCATGTTTCCTAAGTTCATTAATTTATCCTCCAGTGACTTTGATGATTTCATTCTAGAGAATTCACTAGAGATTTTTGATGATAGGTTTTTGATTGTAGAAATACTCATTTGAAAATCCTTTGGTTTGAAATTGATTGCAGAGGTGTTTTGAAGACATACTAACCCCTGTCATGGGATTAGCATGTCTTTGAGATTTGCATCTGGTATCTCTTCAACACATCTGACTTACGAACCTACTTGAGTAGGGAAGGGGGGTAATCCGATCTCCTTTACCGCATCTAACACTTAACTACGGGAGCAAGAGAGGGTCAGTCAGATAACATCTCTCTTGCCACAGGTATATTTCACCTGAATCCTGACAGATAATTTTTAACCACCGTTTTCTGTCTTTGGTGCATTTCATAATAAAAATAAACTCCAGCCACCCACCTGTGATGGAACTTCAATTAATGACTGGGAGTTTCAAGATTGGTTGTGGCCACCACCCGATTTCTAAACGGCTGTAAGTATCAAAGTACTTACATATCTATTTATAAAAAAAGAAATTTAGACTTTTTCACGGCGAGAAACTTCAACGGTTTCATAGTGTATCACGGGCATTCCATAGGTTCTTGCGACAGCCGACCGAATGATTTCAGACTTCGATGCATTATACATTCTCGAGGCACTTTCTAGTAATTTCAGAAAGTGATCGTCTGTGCGGATTCCGATAGTTCTGTTCTTTTTGATATTCATGTGTAACTCCTAATGTGTGCACTACTATTTATAATCAAATTATTTAGAAAGCGTCGGTCAGTAAATTTATAACATATTGAAATAGATCAGTTATTTTAAAATAAAGTGAAATGCAGAAGTTTCACACATAGTTTCACACATTATATAAATAATGTTTATTATCAAGTAGTTACAAAGTGAACAACGGAATCATAATCCGCGTGTCGGGGGTTCAAGTCCCTCCTCCGCTACCAAAAATCTCTTAATTATATAATAAAAACAACAGGTTAACTTATA
>Ga0206130_10008147_pt1 | contig 11364 bp, 8 predicted proteins | sample Helgoland_Spring_9_FD_148637 | JGI IMG/M metagenome (GOLD analysis project Ga0206130, IMG submission 148637) | Pelagic subsurface seawater microbial communities from Kabeltonne, Helgoland, North Sea - Helgoland_Spring_Bloom_20160512_1 | ecosystem: Environmental > Aquatic > Marine > Epipelagic ...
TTTCTTTTTTTTATATATGTATATCTGAACAAGTTTTAATAATAAGTTATGGAAGAACAACAATTCCCCTCAGAGTTAATTACTCTACCCTCAAAAGGTTTACTTTACACAGAAGATAGTCCCCTAAAAAAGGGCGAAATCGAAATGAAATATATGACAGCCCGTGAAGAAGATATTCTTACAAATGTCAATTATATAAAAAATGGAACAGTATTAGATAAATTAATACAATCTCTTTTAGTAGACAAATTAAATTATGATGATTTACTTATTGGTGATAAAAATGCAGTTTTAATCGCAGCTAGAATTTTAGGCTATGGTGCTGACTATGAAATAAATAAAGACCACCCACAAACAGGACAATCAGAAAAAGTGTCTATTGATTTAACCTCATTAAATGACAAAGAATTAGACAGTTCTTTAGTAAATGAAGGAAAAAATGAATTTGAATTTCAACTACCCGCCTCAAAACGCACAGTTACATTTAAACTTTTAACACACGGTGATGAGAAAAAAATCACTCAAGAATTAGATGGTTTAAAACGTTTAAATAGAGAAGGATTTGAAGGCACAACACGTTTAAAACATACAATAATTGCAGTTGACAGTAATTTTGATGTAAAAACAGTTAGAGATTTTGTTGATAAATCTTTATTAGCAAGAGATGCAAGAGCTTTAAGACTTTACATAAAAGAAATTTCACCAGACACAGAATTAAAGGTAGATTTAACTTACTCCGATGGGTACATTGAATATAATGTACCGTTTCCCCTTGGAGTTAACTTTTTTTGGCCTGACGTCGGAGTATAGAATATCGTTATTTACTCAGATACACGATTTAGTGTACCATGGAAACGGCGGATTCATACATTCTGAAGTATATAACATGCCCATTTGGATGAGAAGATTTCACATTCAAAAAATTAACGATTTTAACAAAAAACAACAAGAAGCAAGGGAAAAACAGGAAAAACAACAATCAAATACAAATCCTATTGTACAACCTAATGTAAAACCTTCTTCAACATATAATTTTAAAAGATAATAAAGGTGCGTAAGCACCTTTGTTTTTTCTATATTTATAATAAAACAACAATATCATGACCGAAGCTGAATTTGAAAGACAAAAACAATTTGCCCAAATGGAAGCAGATGCTCAATCTACTAAAAGAATAGCTCGAATAGATGAGGAAGCAGCTATAAAAAGGTCCTTTGATATACAAAAAGCTTATAATGATTTATTATTTGATGAGTTAACAACAATAGAACAAATAAAACAAGAAAAATCATCTATTGTTGATTTAACAAAAATTCAAGAAAAAAAAGAAACACTTTTAATTAAAGCAGGAATAAGTCAAAACCAACTAAAAGCATCATCTTCTACCCTTGCTGATGTAGCATCTAAAAGGATGGATAGTATTTTAGAAAAAGGAGCAAGTATTTCAAAATCCGCCTTATTAGATTTAAATTTTGTTAAACAAAAAAATTCTATAATAGGTAAAGTTGAAGGAAATATGAAAGCTCTAAGTGGACTTACAGGTGGTTTAGCCCCTAAAGCTCTAAACTTTGCAAAAGCTTTACGAGCCAACCCTATGATAATGATAGCATCAGCAGTTATAGGTTTAATGAAAATGCTAATTAGTGTAAATAATGAAATAGCTGAAATAGGTAGGGGATTAGGAATATCTGCTAACGAAGCTAGAGATGTTCGAGCTAATTTTGCTGCAATTCAAGGAGCATCTTCTAATGTACTTAATACAACAAAAGAAATAGGTAAAGCACAAAGTACCCTTAATAATGCATTAGGTACATCTGCTACTATGATTAGTGGTAGAATATTAGATGGTATGGCTACTCTTCAAAATAGAATGCAATTAACAGCAGAATCAGCTGTTGGTTTTGCTCAATCTGCTTTATTATCAGGTAAAAGTGTAGATCAATTAAAAGATGCAGCCATAGGTTCTGCATTAGCAGTAGAAAAAGAAAGAGGAACAAGATTAGACATCAGAAATATACTTGAAGAAACTGGTAATATTACAGGTTTAATTAGAGCTCAATTAGGGGGTAGTGTAGAAGCAATAGCATCTGCAGTTTCAAAAGCTAAATCTTTAGGTATGGAATTAAAAGAGGTAGCAGCAGCGGGAAAGCAACTTTTAGATTTTGAGCAAAGTATATCTAACGAATTAGAAGCAGAATTACTTACCGGAAAACAACTTAATTTAGAAAAAGCTAGATTATATGCTTTAACAGGAGAACAAGAAAAATTAGCCCAAGAATTATCGAATAATGCAGGAAGTTTTTATGAATTTTCTCAATTAAATACTTTGCAAGCAGAAGCCCAAGCTAAAGCCTTAGGTATGAATGTTGATCAATTATCTGATATATTAATGAAAAACCAAAATATAACAGAATTAGCAGAAAGAGCAAGATTAGAAGGTAAAGAAACATTAGCCCAAAATTTAGAACAACTTTCAGTACAACAACAATTTAATGCTGCTATAGAAAAATTAAAAGTAGCAGTAGTTAACTTAGTTGCTAATTTAGAAGGTAGTTCACTAATAGGAGCATTATTTTCAGGAATTAGCTTTACACTTGATGAAGGAGCCCAAGCAGCAGGAAGTGTAGGAGCAGGAGACATAGAAGGAGCAGTAGAAAGAGGTCTTTCTAAAGCAAAAATTAATGTATCAACTAAATATGATTCTTTTAATAGTAATAACCCTTCATATATTAATGGAAAAATCATATCTACTGCTAAAAATAGTAATAGGTTTGCTTAATTTTATATTTATAACAAAATAATAATACTATGGGACTAAAAGATAAAACAAGTTTATATGATTTATCACAGGGGGCTAATACTCCTGTAGGTAATATGGAAAACCAACAAGGACCCTCATTTGATTTAGGAAAAGAATCTTCTTTACAACCTGATTCTTTAGAAAGGGAATTAAAAAGAGACACAGATTTAAATGGTGCACCTGGACCCTCATTTGATTTAGGATTAGATTCTACATTACAACCTGATTCTTTAGAAAGACAATTAAAAAGAGACACAGATTTAAATGGTGCACCTGGACCCTCATTTGATTTGGGTAGAGATTCAATATTCCATGCAGGTGGTGATCCTGTAGTGGGAACATCATTAATAGATGTATATAATGGTAATCATGGGTCTCCTTTTACATTATCTCTATTTTCAGCCCCCCAAAGTGGAAACCCCTCATCTAGAGACTTAAATGGTATTTTACCATCAAATGGAAAATATGAAAGTAACGGTCCTGACGGAGGATTCTATTAAACTATGGCTTTAAAACAACTCTTAACTAATTTATCAGACTCATCTACACCTGTAGACAGTTCTGCTTACCCAACTCAAGCTTCCCATTTAGAAGGTGTAACCTTTAATCAAAGAAGTTTTAGATTTGGAGAAGGTAGACAATCTGATCGAAGTGGTGGTGGTTTTAGTAGAGAACCATTTATAGGAAACCCTCGTGCTTTATTTGGGGTAGATACTAACGATTCTGATCTTTCAGACGCTAATGATTCATTAAGTGGTTTAGAAAACACACTATCAATTGTAGATGGAATAACAGATGGATTAGTAAGAGGAGGAATTGTAACAGCATTAAAAAGATCAGTAACAGACACACAAAGATTAACAAATTTTTATTTCTCTGAAAGGGGTGCAGGTTTTTTACTTAAACAAACATTATTACAAACTACTAATCCCTCTATTGAAGATGGTGGTATTTCCGTCTTAGGTTTACGTCGAAACAGACAATTTAATTTTCTTGGAACTAATTTATTAGCCCAATCACTTGTAAATTTTAGTGGTGTTCATTTTGACAGAGCAGGTATATTACCAATATGGCCCGAAGATAGAAAATATGAAGCAGTAGTAAGAAATAAATCTAATGACGTTGGACACCTTTCGATAACATCTAAAAAAACAAATACATTTGAAGGAAATAGATTATTAACCTTACTTGAGGATCGTATAAAACCCTTTGCAAATTCCCCAGTAAAAAACACAGAAGCTAATACTCCTGAAGAACAAGAAGAAAAAAGTACACTTGGGAAAATGTGGGACAAGACAAAAGATACTATTAAAGATACTTTTAACCCAGGTGATCCTATGTTATATGAATATGGTGCAGGACCAGGTTCAACATATGGTATAGGAAGAACAAGTATACGAAGATTTGAAAATACTTTAAATTCACCTAATTTTACTAACCCTTCAAGATTAGGAGACCAATTTGAGGGTCCTATAAAAGCAGCTAATGTACAAAATTATTTAAAAGTATTAGGTAGACCTGGAGCAATAGATTATCAAGGAGATGCAGGTAATGGAACAAAACTTTACAGAGAAAGCAGAATAGGAACAGGTAACCCCGGAGTTGAATATTTGTCTACAGGAAGAAATCCCCATATATCACAAGACACATATAATGTATACGACACACTTAAGTTAGATAAAGTTAATATGTTAGACATATTTAAATCATCAGGTAATCCTGATGAGCTTTTAAAAGAAGAAGGAATAAAAGATTTTATTAAATTTAGGTTTGAAGCAATAGACAATGATAATCCTATAAAGTCGGATGTTATGGTCTTTAGAGCATTCTTAGATGATTTAAAAGATAATTATAATGCTAATTTTAATGAATTTAATTATAATGGTAGGGGTGAAACATTTTATACGTACAATAGTTTTAAACGTACGATTAATTTTAATTTTAAAGTAGCTGCTCAAACACGTCATGAAATGATGCCTCTTTATAGAAAATTAAATTACTTAGTATCACAAACAGCCCCCGAATATAAAGGAGGTAGAATGAGAGCAGGTTTTGTAAGGTTAACTATTGGGTCATTAATTGATAGGATTCCTGGATTTATTTCAAGTGTAAATTTATCATGGCAAAAAGATTATCCTTGGGAAATAGTTGTAGATTCAGATGAAAAAGATAGTATGATGTTAGAATTACCTCATGTATTAGATGTTAGTATTTCATTCTTACCAGTTCATAATTTTACACCTCAAAGATCTATTACAAATTCACCATTTATCTTACCTCATGAAAATAATGGAACATTAAATGAAGGTCAAAAATGGTATAGTTTAGACTCATCAGACACAATACAAGAAGCCTTAAAACAAGGAGAAGCTAAATTAGCACGGCAATTTTACGGAAAAGAAAACACAGTAACCACTGTAGATCCTATAAAACCAACTTACATTCAATCACCCGAAAGTCAAGTAACTCCCCAAATAATAAGATCCAACACAGCACCACCCCCTACTCAAGCAGAAATCCAACAACAACAAGATCAACAGTTAGAAGATGAAGCTAATAGATATGGTACAGATTAATTAAATTATGGCAAGTAGATTAAGAACATTAAAAATAAAAAACATAAATAGAAAAAGAACGTATAGGGCTCTTAAATATCCTGAAATTCCTCTTTCTATTGAAGATTTATACATAACTACTACTGATGGGGACAGATTAGACCTACTTGCAAATCAATTTTACCAAGATGTGGATATGTGGTGGGTAATTGCTACAGCTAACCCAGGTGTAGTTAAAAGAGACACTTTTAATTTAAAACCAGGATTAGAAATTAGGGTTCCTGCAAATCCTCAAGGTGTAATGCAAGAATTCGAATCATTAAATAAATAGTTATGTCTAGTTTATTTCAAGAAACAATAAGACCTGTTGTACAAAAGCAACTTAAAACAAGAGAAGCCATCCTTAAACAAGGTAATGATGGGGGCTCTAGATTTGCTCGAGTTAATTTAGGTCCTGAATTAGGGGGTGAAGTAACCCTACCTCCAGGAGCATTTTATACCTACACAACATCAAGACAATGTATTATTAGAATGTGTTCAGGTGTTGATTTACTTAATAATACTGACATTCCTGAAGGTGGACCTTTTGAAGCTAATGGGGCTTTAGAAGGAGAAAAATTAGCCATAAGATACATTCTTGAAGGAGGTATCCCTACAAAAAATATAGATTTTGGAGGTTTAAAAACTGCTAAAGAAAAAGGAAAAGTTATACAAGGTCCTCGAAATGGTTTCCCAGGTGCCAAAACATACGGAAATAATTTTGGGGCTCGATCTTATGGTCTTAATTATGGTGACCCTTACATACGTTCAGATGCTAAAGAAGATATGGGTATAGTACCAATGCCCGGTATTATAGATGCACAAATTAGAACTCAAACTACATATGGTTCTCTTAGAACAGCAAAGGTTAATTTTAAATGTCATAATAGACGTCAACTTGAAGTTTTAGAATTACTTTATATGAGAATAGGCTATCCTATATTATTAGAATGGGGTTGGTCTACTTTTATAGCGGATGACGGAACAGGAACCCTTAAAATTGGAAATGAATTTCCTTTAATCCACGAATTTTTTGATAAAAAATCAACTCAAGAAGAAATTAATGAGAAAATTTTAGAAAATAAATTTAAAACAGGATGTAATTATGATGGATTTTTAGGAGTTTGCAAAAATTTTGAAATTGTATCTAGACCAGATGGGGGCTTTGACTGTACTACTGAAATAATGGCAATGGGAGAAGTGCTAGAAGGACTAAAAGGTAGAAACGGAGGTAAATATATAACTACTGACGACAAAACAGAACCAGTTACACATTTAGAATATTATCTTTATATCCTTAAAGAATACGCAGAATCAATTTCTAATATAGATAAAAATGGAAAAATTACTAAAACAATATCTAAAAACACTTTGCAAAAGGGGGGTACATATGAAACAAATCTTAACGGAAAAGATATATTTACATCAAATCCAGCGTTATATGAATCTTTAATACAAATAGCAGACATAAAAGGCAATACAAGTAATTTATACAAATTAACTAAAGAAAATCAAGAAGCCATAGCAACAGGTGATGTAAGAGAAGAAACAACTGAAGAAACCAACATTTCACGTACAACAGGAGCTTTTGTCCAAAGCGGAGTAAAATACAAAGATATTACCTATTCTAATAAAGAATTAGATAAATATTTAAATTCCCAAGAACAATTAGAAGCTATAATGGATAAATTTTTTCTGTATAAGGGAGAAAGGTTATCCTTAGAAGGTGATGAGGGTGAACTTGAGGGGACACAATCGGCTTACAATTATATTAGATGGGATTTCTTTTGTGATATATTAAATAAATTTGTAATTAATAAAATTAAAGATAATCCTGATCCCGAAAAATCAGAGTCTGTAATAGAAATTACATATTATGAAAACCCCTTAGGAAAAGCCCCAAAAGACAAACAGTATGCTACTTATAGTACTTTTAAACTTAAAAAAACAGAAAACAAAGTTTTATCCAATCCTAACAACCCTGACGGTCCCCCATTAGATTTAGAAAAATTAATGGATATGAGTGTTGATCCCTCTGTGTGTATATTACCCCATCAATTATCTGATTATTCTAAATTAGATACCAATATTAATAGTGGTGAAGCTGACATAAGAAGTATAGGAAAAATATTTTTTAACATTGAATATTTATTTACCCTTTATAAAAAACTAGAAGGTAAAGATTTTAGTCTATTTACATATATAAAAACTATCTGGGATGACGTAAATGACGCATGTGCAGGAACACATGATTTTGAGGTATTAACAGAATTAGAAAGACCCAATGTAATAAAAATATCTGACTTAATAGTTCAAAATGATACTTTTAAACCTGAAGACTTGTATGAATTTAAAATTCAAAGTAATGAATCTATAATTAGAGATTTTAATATAAATTCAACCGTTCCTTCTGCTTTAGCAGCAACTGCCGCAATAACTGCACAAGCTAAATCTATTGATAGCTTAGATAATGTTAGTTTTGCCGCTATAAATAAAAATATAAGAAATAGATTTTCTGCAAATGTAGATCTTAGTAAAACTGATACTGAGATTGAAAGAATGAGAGACTTATACACAAAAGACACAGCTGATTTAGCTCAAACTTTAGAAGATTTATATAATTATAAAATAAAAATGTTAAGGGGTAAATTTCTTTTACCTGATGAGGAGGGAAAAACAAATCCCTTAGAAGTAAACGTAGCTAAACATTATTTAAAAGACACAGAAAAATTAGTTAGATCTATCTTATCAAGATATGATAAAGATATTATCGAAGAAGGAGCCCAACGACCCGCTAAACCCATATATTATAGAGGAGAAAGAAAACCTAATTACAATCCTCCCTCTAAATCCGCTATAATACCTCTACAGTTTAGTGCATTAATGGATGGTATTTCAGGTATGGTAATAGGTCAAGTATTTAAAGTTGACAAAACTCGTTTACCTAAAGGCTATCAGGGTGATGACGTAGCATTTATTCTTTTTTCTGAAAGTCAAACTATTACTGCGGGACAGGATTGGACAACCGCATTTTCAGGTTATTTAGTGTCTTTAGATTTAGAAAAGGAAATTGATGAACAATCATTAGTATTAGTTCCTGGTGGCTATGATAATCAACCTAATGAACAAGATTTACCTGAAGCTGTAGTTACCAAAACAACTGAAGGACAATTAGATGCTGTTAACATAGAAGAAGAAGAATCAGGAACCCCTTCAAATGAAGAAGTAGACACAGATGCAGCCTTTAAAGGATCAGAAGAATTAAAATCATTAGTAGATGAGTATAAAAAGGTAGCATATTATATGTCTTATTCAAAATCAGTTTATGGTCAAGCATTTAATAGAAACATAAACGCTGGAAACCAAAACTATTATTATACAAAAGAAATCCAAGACAAATACTTTGACGAAAAAGATTTATATAAAGAATTAGACAGACAAGCTATAGAAGCAGTAGAAAATGGTGAAGTAGCATCATATGATGAATTTTCTATACCTGATCCAATTGATGCACGTTTTGGGTCAGATTCACCACAAAACAGTTTAGATAGACAAGACGACTTATTAAATCTAGCAGGAATATATTGGTTAGATCAAGGTTTTGCTACACTTCGACGAGCCCGTGAAGCTCTAGATAGAATTAATGCAGTAGAAAAAGAAATATTAATAGGTGGAAAATTTGTAAACTTACGTGAAGAAGCTTTAAAACAATATAGATCCTCAGATTTCCCCACAACTTTAAAAATAAGTAACCAATCTGTAGAAATTACAACCCCTGAAATATACACTAATGATGATATACAAAGTGAATATGATAAATTCACAACACAATATAGTGTATATGATGATCTCTAAAATAATAAAAAATGCCATACTTTCCAAAATCTAAAGTCAACATAAAAGAAGCCTCCACAGGAGAATTTATATATAGAGAAGGCAGAAAACCTTTTAAAGGTAAATACTTAGAATTAAGTAATGGGAGATATTATGAGGGGACAGATGTTATAAATTTAGGAAGTGAATTGGTAAAAGCTAAAGAAGCTTCTTCTAATAACATTATGGGAAATAGTTTTGATGCACAAAAATATAGTCTTTTAAAGAAAAAAAAGAAAAAATTTCTACAAAACACTAAAAGAATCCCTATTAATAAAACAACACCCATAGAAGAAGATTATAATAGAGGTTATTACATTAGATACTTTGCTCGAAGAATAAACCAACCTAAAGGATACATTGAAGTAAATTTTGACACAGTTAAGAAACTCCAAGAAAAAGTGGATTATGATTATAATTTATATGAAGTAGGCTCAGTAACATGGGCACTAAAAAATGGAACTCGAAAAACTAACAACAACAATCTAAGATTATTAGAACAAACATTTCCTTTTATTTCATCTTTATTTCCTATTTTAAATGAATTTGAAATAATAGATGGTCCTTTAACTACAACTGGAGGTGAATTATATTATGAAGATGGTAGAGAATACATTGGTTTATATCATGTCCACCCAGAAAAAGGTCCAATGGTAGGAGCAGAACATATTAACGAACCTCACGCATTTTTAAATTATAGTGAAGAATTAAGTTCTTTAACAGACAATATAGACAGAACAATTCCTATTCCTCCCCCAACACCAAGCGTAGAAGTTAAACAACCATCTCAACCACCACTTAGATCTATGTTACAAGATAGAACCACTACAACTAGATCTACCCCCTCTATTAGAAGAACTCCTACAAGAAGAAGTGGCTATTAACTAATTTTTTTGTACATTGATAAGGTATGTTCTATCTTATCGAAACACCCGACCAATTCGCAGAAATCCGCGATATTCTCACAGACAAGTGCTATATTGACTATGTCCTAGGAAATGACAATACTCACCCTGCCCTTGCAGAGGTAATTGCAATATACGTTTCTTCTTTAGATCGTAAAGGTTTTATACTTCCAATAAATCATCCAGAATGTATAAATTTAAACAAAGAGGAAGTTTGGCAATGGATAAATGAAAAGTCGTTTTTTACAAAAGATAGCAAAGCAACTCGTCACATCAACCCCACGAACCCTCATACGGATATACAACACCTCCATTACAAACAAACTAACTTACCATTCGACGACAAGTTTAACACACAAGCACACAATCATTATTACCGTAAATTCCCACAGATAAAGGTAAATAAAATGATTCCTATTGGCAAACACTTCGAGCGGTGTGAATTAAGAAAAAATGCGTTAATTCCACTACTTAGCGAGAATGTAGATTCACTGTACAACGAGATAATATTACCAAGTTTATACCACATAGAAAAAAATTCAATTAAAATTAACGATCATTTTGAAGACTACTTTAAATTAACATGCGACAAACATTCGACTAAAGACAATAATATATACGGATGGTATAATCCATACACAACAACCGGAAGGCCTGTAAATAATTTCAACGGATTAAGTTTTATGGGCTTAAAACACAAAACGGGAGAGCGAAAGTCATTTGAACCTAAAAATGACCTGTTAATTGAAGTAGATTATAGTGGTTATCATCCACGACTGATTGCGGACATGGTAGGCTTTTCTTTTTCTAAAGACGACGTTTATGAAGAATTAAGTGAAGTTTACAATGACCCTGACATCAATCCTAAAGAACATACATTCAAACAGATGTATGGGGGAATTAGAAAAGAAAACCTACACCATCCGTATTTTAGTAGAGCACAAGAATATATAGACTTAAATTGGGAAATGTTTAATCGAATAGGTTATGTTGAAACTACGTTAGGAAAAAAGATACAAAAACAAAATCACCCCAAATTAACTCGCCAACAATTGTTTAATTATCTTATACAGGCATATGAAACAGAAACTAACATGCAGGTTGTTAAAGAATTGAATGAATATTTGGAAGACAAACAGTCTACCTTAATATTATATGTGTATGATTCGTTTTTATTTGACTTTTTCAAATCAG
>Ga0206130_10008154_pt1 | contig 11356 bp, 10 predicted proteins | sample Helgoland_Spring_9_FD_148637 | JGI IMG/M metagenome (GOLD analysis project Ga0206130, IMG submission 148637) | Pelagic subsurface seawater microbial communities from Kabeltonne, Helgoland, North Sea - Helgoland_Spring_Bloom_20160512_1 | ecosystem: Environmental > Aquatic > Marine > Epipelagic ...
GATACTGTTCCTGTTTTTGGTGAGGCAATAAAAAGCAGATTGTATTTTATTGAAAAAAACATAGTTTTTATTATACTTTTATATTAAATTCTTTAATGTGTAAAAGCCGAAATTTTAAAGTAGCTTTTTGTCGAAAAAGTCTACCCACAGTTTACCCACATTGTTAATTTCAAACTCTCTAGCATTCTCCAGTGATAGTCCCATTTTTTTGTTTTGTAGCGTTTGATTGTTTGCTATATGTATAACTTCACTGGCCATTTGATTAATATTAAAAGGCGGTATTAAAATACCTGCTTTGCCATGTTTAACTACCCAAGAACAAACAGGGTAACTATCGTATACAACAGGAATACAAGCGTAAGATTGCGCCTCAATAAGGGTGTTTGGAAACCCTTCAAAGGCAGATGTCATGATATAGATAGGAGCACGTTTATAATATTCATTCGGCTGCTGTTTTCCATACATGCTTACTCTTGGAATGTTTTCTTTTTCTATTTGTAGCTTTACATCTTCAAAAGCATCTCCATCTCCAACAATGTCCAATTGCCAATCCGGTAATTCGTTTAAGACCTTTTTCCAGAAAGGTAGAATTAGATCAGCACGCTTTTGCTTATACGTCAATCGACTTAACCATAAAATACGTTTTTCTTTAAGTGGAACTTCTGGCAATACACTTAAAATGGAGTTAGGGATTAAATGAGTTTTCTCTAATTTGTAGTTACCAACAAAATAACTTAACTCCTTCATATTTGGAGGAGCAAACATCACAAAATAATCATAGGTGTCCAGAATGTTTTTCAAACTCCTGCGATGTGCAGACTTGTGAATCTCTAATACTACTTTTTTACCTATTGCATTATTAAAGACCAATTGTAAGGAATTTGGCACTACCGTCTTTAGATATACTTCCAAATTATACCTAACCGAATAAAGCGTATTTCTTAAGCAAGCTAAAAGTAAGAAATTTTGTTTGCCACGAATTTCAGCAAGGCATTTACCTATTTCATTCTCATAAGGCATCTGATTAATAACCACGTCTGGTTTTAAAGACACTAGAAGTTGTTGCAATTGAAGGTTGTTTTCTTTTGTAGTATGACCACCCAATTGCTTCGCTGCATGCAAGGTGGCAACATCTTGTGAAGCATGTCCCTTATCTAAATAAGAAAAAACATGTGTTTGATGCCCCTCTTTTTTAAAATAACCGCACATTTTAAAAGTAGAGCGCTGCACCCCACCTGCATCTGGATCGAAAGATTTTGTGAGAATAACTAATATTTTGTAGAGCATATAAAAATTACAAAAATAAGCCTAAAACAGCTCTTATATTAGTTGCCATTTCAGAATCCATCCAACTAAACACAGGAAGAAAAAAGGCGAAAGGTGATGTATAACTGAGAGCATTGGAAATTAAAAAAAGACCAAAGGGGATAAGACCTATTGTAAATATAAATAAAGGAAGCTTTATTTTAAACAAGGAAAAGCCAATTGAGTTTAAATTATTCTTAGATAAGAATATTACCAACGAACTTAAAATGAGTATCGATGCTATCGGCCAGCCACGATTATGAACTGCATAAACTGAAGTGAAAAAGTTTGCAAAGGATGCCATTGCCAAGCCATATGAAAACAGCGTCTTTTCTATTTCACCAAAGCCCTTCTTTCTTAAAAAAATAAAAATAAAAATAATGATTCCACTTACTACACTTTTTTGAATATTAAGATTTTGAGACCTCCTGTAAAAATTAGAGCCAGACTTATTTATTACTATATTATTTCTTTTAAGTTGCTGCCTAGCCTCATCTAACATGTAACTATCAACCTTTGATTTTCCCACCTTCGTTTGTGAAGCTAGACTGCTAAAACTAGTCTGCCGCAAGGCATTAGAGAAAAAGATTGATGAAATAAAAATGATGAAATAAACCTTAAAATTTCTATACCCTGAAAATAAAACGAACCAAATTGGAAAAGCCAAAGCAAGAAATCCAATATGAAAAAGCGGTGGAACAAGTGCTAATAACCAATACTTCTTTTTTCTTGTTTCATGGTAAGATAAAATGGCATACAGCAAAACCCACATTCCCGTCCAAGATCTAACCGTTTGCATTTTGAGTGGAAATATCCATAATACCAAGATCGCTAGAAAAAATATAAAATAAAACTTATTATATTTAGACTTCCAATTGATATAGCCAATTATTTTGACCGCAACACCAGAATAAAAATACCCATAAACAGCCCCTACAAATACAAAAAATAAACCCGGTGCATTTAATACCGTACCAACAAAGTAGGATAGTATATGGATGTAAGGATCATCATTCACTTCTCGTGAGTGGTCCAATGACATGATATCTAATAACTCACTCCAAAAGACTGAAAAGTCAAGGTATTGATAGTGATTGTAAACATTATCCCAATGTACAGCTCCGTCCCCCAGCTGAAACCTACTAAACAAAGATCCGTAAATTACAACAAAGCCAAATATACTCCAACGCATATAGGCTAAAGATTTAGATTTTAACCCATACAGTAAGCCCAATACGGGAGAAATAAAAAATAGTATAAAATGGTATTTGATATTTTGCTGAAGTGAACTCATTCAATTTTTATGACTGATTTTTTTTTGTGTGGAAGTGATTTTACAGCTTTTATCATAATGGCGTCAACATGATAATATTTCTACTTTTTAATATTCTTATTCAGAAAGTGTAGTTATTGAAATTTTTCGGGCAAATCCAATAACTCTCCTTCTTAATTTTGTGATTTTACCCTCTAGCGTTATAAAGTACTGTATTTCTTGCATTAAATAACTAAACTGAGAATCGCTTAACTTCATTTTTGGTTCTTTAATATCTGTATTCTTAAATTCACCCACTACTAATTGTTCTTTGTTTGTGAAATAAGTATTAATGTTTTGGATGATTTTATCATGCTGCGCCAAGCTCTTAGCAAAATAATTTAACACGTATGCCTCTAAGTCTTTATCGTCTGCCTTATCTTTTTTTGGTAAGTTTTTAAAACCTTCATAAAAATAATCGACAACATTGGGGTGTATTTTTCTGATATGATTCATCACTTTCACCTCAGATAATGATATGGACTCATTTACATTAGGTCTTGTTTGGAATTTGGGAACCTCTATTTCCAACCAATCTTTAAAAAAAACTTGTTTTAAAAAAGTACTGTCTTTTTTAAACTTTCTTAAAGTCCACTTAATTTCTTGGTTATTTTTTATAACAGATGTCAAATTTTCCAGTAAAGTAGGGGTTTCATATATATTATTAACCCAATATTTATAATCTGGAATGTTTCCTGATTTAGCTCGATGTTTATAGGTAGAAAGTGCATGATCTGCCAGATCTCGAAAGAACCCCATGGCCTTTATGCCTGTGTATCCTATCGTGTTTGCACCTTTAAAAATCAAGTGCAATTTACCTTGCTCTGCCAATTGATGCACCAAGGCTTCTGAAGATATCAATACTGCATTACAGTTTTTTGATTCAGCAATATTGTACCATTGTTGTAATGTTTTACTAATTTTTGATGTGTCTTCTTTTTTTAACGCAATTACAAAACTATCAGCATTGCCTTTGGATATCAATCCCTTCTTCATTTTTTGATCTTCCTTAGACTCTGGGAAATAAATGTTGTTGGCTATTAAATAATCTCTTTTACTAGCACATATATACTGTAAATAAGAGCTTCCTGCTTTATAAGTACCAAAATGGATCAGAAGTTTCATTATTGTTTATTTGTAAAAAATAATACCTATTCGTTTAAGTTTTCAACATTTTGCCAAAAACCATCCATTCGATCAAAAAATGTTGGGGGTTGTTTTTCAAATAATCCATAAATAGAATAAGCCTTATGTCCAAAAACATGAGCATACTCTAGAGCCGCTGTTAGTACACCAATAACCTTACAATTATTGGACTGCATAAAAAAGGCTTCTAGATTCAGATCATTAGGCATCACATCAATATTTATATTATATTCTCTTAAAATAGCCACTAATTTATTGGTTGATATATCCTTGATGCCTGGTCTTAACTTTAAATAGACTTTATCTTTAACAACACCTTTTTCTTTCAATAAGGGGATCGCTTTATTGATGGCATCATAATAATAAGACTCTTCTAAACCTGTGTATCTTCCATTTGAGCCATCAAGCCAAATGGTAGCTTCATTTAAAAAATGACCACCAGCTAATTTTTTAATATTAACGTCCCCAACAGGAGGTTTTACCAATACACGTTTATCAGAGTTTACATTATAAAACGCATTATTCGAGAATGAAAAGAATTTAGTATCTTCCATATAAGCATAGGCTGAATAAATATAGGGTAGACTTAGCAACCTTAGGTTATAGCCTCGAAATATCCGTACTATGCTTTTAAAGTCTAAAATACCGGAGCTTCTCCAGCTATGTTGCCTTTCATGCCAAGTGATGTCTTCTAAATCATCATTGGATTGGTAGGCAGAGTTTCCCTCTTCTATAAAATGAAATTCTTGACATTGCTTGTGGGTCACCAATATCTTTTGGAAGTAGGACATCAAATCTACATAAGCCGTAAATGCTTCACCTTGGATATAAGATTTTAAGTAATTATCAAATGATTTGGGCACATTAAAATATCTTAATTTTTGAACTAGTGCACTGTTTCTTGCCTCAACAAAACTTGGTATCACTTTATAATCATCAAGGGGAACGGTATATTTGGAACTAATAAGTAGAACATCATCTTTATAAAGGTTAAGGTGCTTAATAGTGGCATACGCTACCAAAAATGTTAAACTAGAATGTACCGTAAATATATGTTTCATTAAAATAAATTGTGGTCCGTATATTTTTTTATTTTTTTATTTCCATAACCCATAAATTGGATGCCATTTACCTTAGCAGCCTCATAATCATTTTTTGAGTCTCCTATCAATAGACAAGAGCTCTGATTATAAGTATGTTTCTCTAGTAACGTTGAAACCAAATTATTTTTGGGTGTTGGAGAGCCATGTATGGAACTAAAATATTGTGCAATACCTAATGCTTTACAAATGTACCTGAGTTCTGTTTGGTCTGAACCAGAAACAATATGCATGTTATAATTCTGTGCATTGACCTTAATAAAATTTAACGTTTCTTGAATTAACAAATTAGGTTTGATGAGTAATTGTAGCATTATTTTAGAAAACTTCTCAGCCCATATTTTTACTTGGGCTTCTGTGATACTTTCACCGCGTATTACTTCAAAAAAATGTCTGAATTTAACATATCTAGATAAGCCACCATTTTCTTGATGAAACGCCATTAGAGCATCCACTTCATTTTTCGGGTAATCTTTTAAAACCGCCTCAAAACCACGATCACGCAAAGGATTAGAATCCATAATCACTCCGTCAAAATCCCAAAACAGCGTTTCTATTTTATTCAATTTCATTTAGTTTAAGCTTTACACGTTCCACATCTTCAGGCATATCAACAGCTATAGAATCGGATGATAGGGGTATCATACGTACTTCATATCCCAATTCTAAAAACCTTAAAATTTCCAAATCTTCCATTGATTCCAGGGGCGTCTTTTTACCATGAGCTACAAAATCTCTTAATGCCGACTTTGGATAGGCATAGACGCAAATCTGTCTCCATGAGGTTTCGAAATCCCCAGTTTTATTTCCTGGAATAGGAGAGCGTGACATGTATAATAAACGACCATCTGGTCGAAAGACTAATTTTGGGATACTCAAACAAGTGAAAAGGTACTCATCGCTAACTTTAGTATATCCATTTATAACTTCTCCTTTGTATTTTTGAATTGCAACTTCTGTGTCTATGATATCCTGTGGGTTCATCAGGGGTTCATCCCCTTGTACATTTATATAATAATCTGCCTCAATTTGTTCGGCCACTTCAGCAACTCGATCTGTACCTGTTAAACAATTATTTGAAGTCATGACAACTTGCATGTTTTCAGCTTTGCAATGATTTTCGATTTGAATATTATCAGTTGCAATATAAATTCTCTCTTTTGGAAATGCCCTTGTGCACTGGTTATAAGTACGCTGTAAAAGAGTCTGTCCATTTATGTCAATTAATGGTTTTCCAGGCAATCTAGACGATTGCATTCTAGCAGGAATAACTATAATTGATTTCATCTGTTTTTATTTGCTAAAATTTGTTTCATCATGTTGAACTTTTATTGTTTGTCAAAATAAATAGTAATATGGCGGAAATGGTGGGGAAATAAATTAATATGATAGAATTATCTCACTTCAAACTTTTAACAAAAGCTGTAATACCAGCATCTAAATCCACTTTATCCCAATAACCTATTATGCTATGCATTTTCTCAGGATTTCCGTAAATACCAAACTGGTCTCCAGGAGTGCTACCCTCAAAATTTACTGAAACTTTAGTATCGAACTGGCTCGTAATCGAAGCTAGCAACTCACCAACTGTTGTTTTTACACCACTACACACATTAAATAAATAATGTTGGCTTTTCTCTAAAACAGTTTCCGTCGTCAAAAACGCGCTAACTACATCATCAATATAGATGAAATCTCTAAATCTTTCTGCAGAACCTTTTACATGTATTTGCCTGTTTTGTAGTGCTTGTGCTAAAAAAACACTCACCATCCCTTGTTTCATATTCGTTAAATTTTGACCTGGACCATAGACATTAAAAAGTCGCAAAGCTGCTGTCGCAATGTCAAATTGTTGATTATAAATCTTTAAGTAATGTTCACTAGCAAGTTTACCAACCCCATAAAATGATTTTGGCTTAGGGGTGAGGCTTTCATCACAGGGCAAATGCTTTGTATCTCCATAAACAGACATGGTAGATGCGTAAATAAACTTTTTACATCCAATTGCTCTCGCTAAATTGAGTAACTGCAAGGTTGATTGCCCGTTTGTTTGCAAATCATATACGGGGTCTTCAAAACTAATTTCTCCTGAACTTTGTCCTGCAATATGATAAATTGCTTCAAATTTATAAGCATGAAGAGCCTCAATAACATCAGGATCTTGACAATCACCTTCAATAAAAACAACCCCTTTAGGTATATGACTTTTAACTCCTGTTGACAAATTATCAACAGATACTACTGTATTTCCAAGCTTTAGTAACTTCTTTGCGACTTCAGCTCCAATAAATCCAGCAGCACCTGTTACAAGATATGTTCTCATTTTTTTATATTGTTTCTTTTAACTCAAAACGACGAGCAAATAGTGATGGGTTTGAATTATATGGTTGCAAAAACAGATTCTTTTTTAATTTTATTGTAGCTAGTAGCGGTTAGGCTGATTAACTCTAATCCAGTCTCTTTTGCTTTTTCAAACAAATATTCATTTTCACCAAACAACTCTTGTGCTTTTTTATCCATCGCCTCTTCCCTATATCCATCATAACCAACAATATACAGTTTATGTATACCAAGGGCATTAGCTGTTTCTATTGCCAGGGCGGTATGCGTATCCTTGAGCTGATCTGTAAAACTTACATCTTTCAACTGAAAAGCTTTATTAACTAATTTTTTTGGTATATAAGTTCCCATTTTCCTTGGGTAAGGAGGTAATATACAGGTGCCCTTTACATTACTAATATTCCCAAAAACCTCTTCTAAACGGTGCCCTTCGTTTCCTACCAGACAAAAATACTGGTCGTTAGACACTCCAGTAAAGGACATAGCATTTCTTGAACTTGCATGAATAATAACAATTTCAGGGTTATTTATCAAATATTGATGAATTGCATCTGAGTGTCTAACCACACTAGGACCGCCGCCAACCATTAAGGCTCCCTTGTAAGAGTTTTCATTTCCAAAGTAAAAAATGGGCAATTTGGTATTATCCGCCTTACCTTGACTCTGATTATTCAAGGCTCGTATAATTGAGTTAAAAGAGTAATACCTTTTACCGACCCAGTCCATGACCTGCTTTTGAGGTAATGAATTGGCCCCTGAAACCATGTAGGGAAGGTTAGCACCCCATTCATGGTGCTTTTGTAATTTTGTAAAATCATCTACGGTTTTACTCAACTCGTTGTATGGAAAGTCTAACAGTCCTTTTGCATTTAAAACAGTTAATAACAATTCGGTTTTAAGGTTACCCGCACCACGCCCCATACCAGTTAGGGTAGCATCCACTATATCTATCCCCTCATCTATTGCCATTAGTGTATTGGCCAAAGCCATTTCTAAATTATTATGACCATGAAACCCAAGTTTCACTTTGGTCTTAGAACGCACTAGAGCAATGGTGTCTTTAACATCTTGCGGATATACTCCTCCGAATGAATCAACCATATAAAAGTAATCTGCAACTTCATCCACCTGCGGTATTAATCCTAAAAACTCTTTTTCATGTGCCCAAGTAGACATATACATTACATTAAAAGCTACTTCAAAACCCAATCGTTTCACCTCTTTTGCTAAACCTAGAGCCCTTTTAAAGTTTTTAGGATCAATTGCCATGCGTACCATGGTGACTAGCTCTTTTATAGGGGCCAATAATGCTTCTACATCTTCTACCCGTACATCTTTTTCATTAAGAATAATGACCAGTTTTTTTTGACTAATACTTTTTAAACGGGTAAGCGTTTCTATAGGACAATAGAAATATTCTCCTAAATATTCCTTTTTCGCGGTAGACCTATATCCCACCTCTAAATATTCTACAGGTAATTGATTAAAACTTTCCAGGTAGGTTTTAACAGTGTCTTGGTCAAAATCCCAATTGGTGTAGTAGCCTCCGTCTCGTATAGTGCAGTCTAGAATTTTCATATAGCTAATTTATATAATTGTATTCAGTCATTATTTTACGATCTAGCTTGTAGGATTTTACAAATTCTAGATTCGATTTATGAAAATAGTCTTTGATGAATTTTCGCTCTTCATTTGTTGGTTTTGGAACCTTAAATTTAACATGACTGAATAGCAACCTTTGTTCATATTTCAAGTACAATGAAAAACGCATGTAATAGCGTCTTTCAAGAAAGCGTTCAAATCGTTTATCCGGAATGAAATATGACACTAGACTACCAAATTTAGATAACGAGTTATAACCTGTTATTACATAGTCTTTGGATTTATCTTTTTTTCTATGGTGCTTGATTCCTGCAAATTTTTGAAGCTCTTCTGACGAAGCCGGTAACAATTTTGACAATTCAGTAAAATAACTAGATTTATTTTTACTAATATCCTCAAAAATCAATATCCTAATTTGGGCTGCGAACTCAGAATTCCATAACTTTAAGATAGAACTAAAATCATAGAGTGCTAGGTGAGCTTCTTGGTCTCTTTTATTATGATTGTAAGTATTCTTTAGGAAATCTGAAAAACTATAATCCCCAATATATCGGTTAACAAATCTTACTTTCTGTAGGTAAGACGAAAAAATTAAATCGTTTTGGTTTCTCAAGGTCAAGAGAATCGTAACCTCTACATCATCTCCTAATATTTCTCTAAGTTTTTTAGGGAAGTCATTATGGTTTATTGATCTATCAAATTGTGCGTTATGAAAAAAGTCATGGAAAGTTAAATCCTCATCTGACATTACATTGAGTTTACTCGAAGACAATGAAATACTACCTTTTTTCAGCGCTTCTCCAGCAATATAATTCCGTCTTAAATGCCAGACCCAGTCGATCCCTCTGAACAAGGATTTACCGCTACGTGTATGTGAGCTCTGTATGGTACGACCTAAATAGTTAATTTTCCCTTGTTCATGTAGTTTCACAAATATTTCTTCCTGTAAGGTCGTCGTAGCAGTTTTTGGGTACCCTATGTGTAAAAGAAGTTTTTTTTTCAATTTATATTATTTTAGTTTTTCATTTAAATAAAGTATAATGAATTATTTTGACTGAAAAATAAGGTGAAAAAATATATTATTCTGAAGCCGTTTAACTTGAACTATTTACATTAATTATTTTTTTAGATTGTTCTAACTTTATCTGTCGAATTATCAAATCACTATATTGAGGTGCTATATCTAATAATTTATTCAATCTGAATACTCTTAGTTCTATAGCTTTTTCTCGATTCTCTCTTTTCCGAGCCTTGTTTTGAGAAAGGCTACCTTCATGTAAATAATGCACTCCCATAAAATCTTTAAAGTGATAACCCTTACCAAGACTTAAAGCAATTAGCACAATAAAATAATGTCCTCCATCTGTTCCTGTAAACCATAAACCCATTTTATTTAAAACATCTTTTCTTATCATCATTGATGACTGAGCCATAAAATGTTTATTGAATAATATGTCTTGGAATTGATAATTGTAAAATCTTTTGTCTGTATTATGTGATACTCTTGATTCCCAAAATTTAGATCTATTAATTATTATGTTAAGAGTTGTCTTTGAAGCATGTAAAATCTTACCAAATTTAAAATTGTCTCTAATAATACCTAATCCTGATTTAAGATTATTTTCTACACTAAACTTAACAGTATGTGCCTCATGGCTGCTAATTGTATAATTAGGGTTCTGTTCAAAAAAATCTACCTGTTTTTGGAGTTTATTAGAATCAATCCAATAATCGTCACCGTCAAGCATTGCGATATATTTACCACTGCAATTAGAAAGTATGTTATAATAATTGAATAATCTCCCGTGTTTTTGTCTCATCTCCCAATACTCATCACCTAAAGTTCTGTTAAGAATATTAATTCTTATGTGATCAGTATTCTTATAACGTTTAATGATATTCAGCGTATTATCAACTGAAAAATCATCACCAACAACAACTTCAACTTTAAAGTTTGTTTTTTGCATCATTATACCGTCCATAGCTCTAGCTATAAGCTTTTCTTGGTTATAACACATTAATCTAATACTTACCGCATACATAATTAGTTATTGTAGTTTTTTGAAAAATCCCGTATTAAATTACATATGTATTTGATATTTTTTTCTGACAAATCGAAGTAAAAAGGAAGCCTTAAAAGGTGTTCGGAAAATAGCGAGGAATTAGGAAGATTTTCCACTGATGTAAAATCAGTATTTTGATTTTTTATAAATTCACTATTATGCAGTGCTTGATAATGGAAAACTGCTGAGATATTACTCGCATTTAAGTATTGTATAAGTCTTGTTCTAAATATCGAATCTTTACATACAATATAAAACATGTGTGCGTTGTTAGTGGCGTAACTCGGAATTAATGGTAGCTTGATATTTCCATCTTCTTCCAGTGAATCATTATAAGTTTCCCAAATATATCGTCTTTTATTTTGTATGCGATTTATTTCCTCTAATTGAGCATATAAAAAAGCAGAGAGAATTTCTGAGGGTAAAAACGAGGAGCCCGTATCAACCCATCCATATTTATTAATCTGACCTCTATAAAAATCTGCTCG
>Ga0206130_10008156_pt1 | contig 11355 bp, 11 predicted proteins | sample Helgoland_Spring_9_FD_148637 | JGI IMG/M metagenome (GOLD analysis project Ga0206130, IMG submission 148637) | Pelagic subsurface seawater microbial communities from Kabeltonne, Helgoland, North Sea - Helgoland_Spring_Bloom_20160512_1 | ecosystem: Environmental > Aquatic > Marine > Epipelagic ...
AAATAAGACGGCATTGCCTAAGCCGTCGACTGCCACAGCATCTTGGATGACGGGCACCAACACCAGCTGTTCAATACTCTCAATTTTGCTGCAAATTGCTTTAAGGCGCGGTAGCGTATCGATGGTTTTGCCGTTATAAAAATAGCCATCGCAACCAAACAATACCTTGGGTTCAATCTGACCAAAGCGGTCCATCACACCGTTAATTCCAAAATCCGGTGAACACGAAGACCAAATTGCGCCGACGCTGGCCGTTGCCAGCATTGCGACAATCGTCTCAGGAATATTCGGCATGAAGCCCGCGACCCGATCGCCACTGACAACACCCAGTTGGCGCAAACCAGCCGCGCATTCCGAGACCTGAACAAAGAGCTCGTTATAAGTGACCGTTTTCCGCGCGCCATTTTCTAGCCGAGCAATGAGCGCTGGCTTGTCACTACGATGGCGCAAAAGATTTTCAGCAAAATTCAGGCGCGCGCCCTCGAACCACCGTGCGCCCGGAAACTGTTCTTCATCACTCAGCACCGCATCCCACTGGCGCGATGAACGAATCTCTGTGAATCGCCAGACCTGAGCCCAAAAAATGTCAGGCGCCTCACAAGACCAAGCATGCAGGGATTCATAGTCGTCGAAGCGTTTGCCGACGTCGCGCTCAAGGCTTTCAGCAAAGCGTTTGAGGTTGCTGGCTTTGATTCGCTCAAGGCTCGGCTGCCATAGGGGTTGCGCACGGTTGTCGTTCATGGCGTAACCCTATCAAAAAAAGGGTCGCTGACCTATGTTGCTAGTACGTCGCAATGACCCAAAATTCTTTAAATCCGCAGGCTGTTGATCATTCTCTATCGTACCCAATTTTTCATAGGTTATTAGTGTGTGCGGCCAACGCTGAAGCCTTGCGCCAGCAAGACTAGTAAACCAGATACGCCGAGAGTTCCCAAAAATTGAATTCGCGATCAGAACTCATTTGAGCCCCGGGGACAAAAATACTAAGCTCGTGCGAGCCCTTCGATAAAGGCCCCAAATCGATTCGCCTGGGGTGACCTTGCCACCCGGACACCATCCGGCCCTTGAATAGTCTGATGACGCAATGCGTTCTTCGATAACCTCACCCGCCCATTCAACGCTTTTGGTCCAGACGCCCGAGCTTGGGTTAAAGCGCCGGTAGGCGACGCAATCCTCGCGCCTGGGCGTAATTTCTGCTTTGATTTCGCCATCGATTCTGATTGCATGGGTTCTTTTTACAAACTCATCACCGACCGCACGGCCGCCATGGCTGGATGCGATGTGGTATAACACCACCTGATCAACGCTCGTTTCCATTTCAAAATTGACGGTTAATGGGGCTTGCCCGCGTCGATCATAACTCCTTTGCGCTTTGGCAATGGGCGTGGTGTTTAAAAGTGCTTGGATCGTGTAGCGCTGTCGACGCGCCGTTAGGAACGGTTCTGTAAATTCCAATTCGACCTCGAGGGCCCATCCCCCATCAGACCAGGTATCCACCTACAGACCAACCCAGAACTCGCTTGCCAATGCTGGCATCAGTTGAGAGATATCTTCACGCCACACCCCTCATCGGCCCATCGGCCCATTTTGGGATATATTCCGGCTTCAATGCTTAAATCTTTGGCTAATTATTGAACTGGCCAACGCCGAAGGGCGTTATGAATCGCAACAGCTCGACCGGTGGGTCATCCTGAGCACCTTTTAGATGATCGCCTTTTTGGACAGGCTCATTTATTCCCGGATAGGGATCGAGCGCATAAGTGATGGCCCTCGACTCATCATCGAGTGCGATCAAACGCTCTAACACAGCCCTTGATAATACAAAAAGAGATCCCGACTTATCCTAGGGGTCGCCCGCACCTTTCTTGCAATATCAAAAGTTACCCAAGAAATGCGGCAGACCTCATTTAATATCCTACTTAGAATTGGCACTAAAAAGTCACAGGTAGATGAAGCTGTCAAAAACCCTTATACAGATTCTAAAGACATCCGTAGCAGAATTGATTTCTTCAAGGATGGCCTTGCCCACGCTGAATACTCCCAATTTCTCCTGATCCTTAATCGCCAAATTCAGATAGCCTCTTTGCTATGTGACGTTAGAGAACAACCCATCGTTGAGATTGTTAAGTTCTTAAGTAGCCTCCTTCGAAACAGATCCTGATTCAAACAGTCAATCATGGCACTCTAAACAGCTCAACAGCGTCGTCTTATAAACGTATTATCGTCACCTGCAATCTTAAGACCCTTGTTCAAACCGACCATTTCCAGCCGCACTTGTGTTGCCTATTGATTGCTTAATCAATAGCTGCTCATTATTATGAACCCGAAGCTTCTTGCCCTCGCACATGATCTGTAAAACTAATTAACAATGCCAAAACGATCAGAATAGCGTTCGCTCTTGGGGCGCATTCGGGATAAAAACCACTTAGTTGTCAGACGGCAAATCTCATATGTCAGAATCCGCCCAAATCTTGATAGTCGACTTAGATGGCACACTCATCCGCACTGACCTTTTGCATGAAACTTTTTGGTCGGCTTTTGCGCGAGACTGGCGGACACCTTTTAAGGCCCTCAGAGCATTATTCTCCGGAAAAGCAAAATTAAAAGCGTTTTTAAACCGCGCATCAGAGGTAGACATAACACGACTGCCATACAACGACACTGTTATCGCCTACATCAAAGAATTTCGCGCAAACGGCGGGCGAACTGTTTTGGCAACTGCCAGCAATCAAGCAATCGCTCAAGAAATTGCGACCCATCTAAACCTATTTGATGAAGTCTATGGATCAGGCCCGTCACACAATCTCAAAGGAGAAAACAAGGCACTATTCTTATCTTCACGGTTCGGAGAAAAATCTTATCTCTATATCGGTGACTCGCGTGCAGATCTGCACGTTTGGGCGCAAGCGGAAAAAGCAATCACGATAAATGCAGGCCGGAGCCTCAGGCAATCTGTCCAGCTCATTAACCCTAATCATGAGCATATAGGGTCAAGTAATGGGGCTCTATCAACTTATTTAAAAGCGGTACGGCCCCACCAATGGCTTAAGAATATCTTGGTATTTTTGCCCGCGTTCGCAGCCCACCAGCTAGAAAGCTCCGTACTTCTTGAAAGTTTAATCGCTTTTCTTGCCTTTAGTTTTATTGCTTCGAGTGTCTACGTTACGAATGATTTACTGGACTTAAACGCTGACAGAGCACACCCTCGGAAGTGCAACCGTCCGTTTGCTTGTGGCGCGATTCCAATCCATCATGGCGGCCTGCTTGCACTTTGCTTATTCTTGATTGGCATTATCACCGCGCTTTTGCTTGAACCCGTATTTTTATCTTCGCTGCTGGTTTACTACCTGCTGACCTCCACGTATTCGCTGATTTTGAAGCGGAGAACGATAGTTGATATTTGCACGCTTGCAGGCCTTTATACTATGAGGATCATAGGCGGAGGCCTTGCCACAAACATTGAGCTCTCTTTCTGGCTCTTGGCATTTTCAATCTTTATCTTCCTCTCTCTCGCTTGTATAAAACGCCAGGCGGAGTTAGTTGACTTGAAAGAACGGGGCTTCTTACAAGCCACTGGGCGAGGCTATCATGTCGATGATTTACCCCTAATCACAATGATCGCGATCAGCGCTGGCTTCATGGCCGTATTGGTGATGATGCTTTACGTCAATTCAGCTTCAGTCATCGCACTCTACCCAACACCTTCGGCCTTGTGGGGTGTTTGCTGCATCTTGCTTTATTGGCTCGCTCGCATGGCCTTCATCACCCACCGAGGCGAGATGCATGACGATCCGATCATCTTCTCCATAAAAGACAAGGTCAGTCAGATCTGCTTCGCGCTGATCGCCACGCTTGTCGTTATTGGCGCAGCATCATGACCATCAAGCGGCTAATCGCTCGTTACATATTCTTTGCAGTCATCGCAACCTTTATAAACCTCTTTACCCAGCGAATTATCTTAAATTTTGGTCAAAACCAGTACTACTTTTTGGGCGCCATAGCGCTCGGCACCCTGACCGGCTTAGCCACTAAGTACCTTCTTGATAAGCGCTGGATTTTTCGCGATGTTAGCGCTGGATTAGAAGCACAAAGTCGACAATTCGCCCTGTACACGGCGATGGGCCTCGCAACGACAGCAATTTTTTGGACTACGGAAACAATTTTTTGGGTGATCTGGAAAACGGATGTAATGCGAGAGGCTGGCGCGATTATCGGTCTGGCATTTGGATACCTGCTCAAGTTCAACTTGGATCGACGATTTGTCTTTACAGATTCTAGATTAAGGGTCCTGCGATGAAACTCGCAGGCTGGGGGCAATACCCCATTGTTGAAGCGGAGGTGGTCGCACCCCATTCTGTTGAAGAATTACTCGAACGCATCCAACTTGGTCATGCCATCGCACGCGGCAACGGTCGGGCTTATGGTGATAGCGCCATAAGCTCGAGTAACACCATTGAGATGAAAAATTTCAACCGAATGCTAGCATTTGATCCGATAACTGGCCAACTTGTTGCACAAGCAGGTGTTTTGCTTGCCGATGTCATTGAGACCTTTCTGCCGAAGGGCTGGTTTCCAAGCGTTACTCCGGGAACCAAATTCGTCACGATCGGCGGTATGGTTGCGGCTGACGTGCATGGGAAAAATCATCACAAACATGGCAGCTTCGGTAATTTTGTGGATTGGATAGACCTGATTACCGCCGATGGTAAAGTGAACCGTTGTTCTCCGGAACAAGACCCAGAACTTTTCAACTGGACCATTGGCGGGATGGGACTCACCGGGATTGTGCTAACGATTGCATTTCGCTTAACTCCCATTTCAACTTCCCTGATTAAGCAGAAGACAATCCCCGCAAGCAATGTTGTGCACGCTATCGAAATTTTTGAATCGATGCTCGATGTCACTTACTCTGTCGCATGGATTGATTGTCTGTCACGTGGAAAAAACCTCGGACGATCACTGGTCATGGTCGGGGAGCACGCGGAAATCGCTGATTTATCTGAGGGGCTAAAAAGCAATCCTTTACAGTCGCCTAAAAAGAACAAAATCACCGTCCCATTTTACTTCCCATCGTTTGCACTCAATGGGCTAACCGTCAGGCTTTTTAACTTCCTGTACTATTGGATTGGCAAACGAAGGGCAAAGTCTTCGCTGATGAATTGGGATACCTACTTCTACCCTCTAGATAGCATTCTTGGATGGAACAAAATCTATGGCCGCAGCGGATTTGCACAGTTTCAATGCGTCATTCCGCTCCTCCACGCGAGCATAGGGATCAAAGAACTTCTACAGGCTATATCCGATGCAAATGCCGGATCATTTCTTGCTGTCCTAAAACGGTTTGGCGAACAAGATAGCCGTTTCTCTTTTCCGATGGCTGGGTACACCCTCGCGCTTGATTTCCCAATAACTCAAAAGAACCTAACCTTAATGTCCGAGCTCGACATGATAACTATTAAATACGGGGGCCGGTTTTACTTGGCCAAAGACAGTCGAATGACGGCGTCCACGTTCAAGCAATCAGAGCCGCGATTAGCGCAATTTAAAAATTTTCAATTGCAGCGAGAAACTAATCAAGGACTCTACTCCGAACAAGCTAAAAGGCTCGATCTATGAATAAAGGTGCCGTTCTGGTTTTAGGCGCTCGGAGCGATATTGGTATGGCGGTCGCTTATCGCTTTGCACAGGCGGGCTATGACATTCAACTTGCTGCAAGGAATGTAACCTCACTAGATGATGACCGCGCTGATATTGAAATCCGAAACAGTATCAAGGCGACTTTGCACGAATTCAATGCGCTCAATATCCAGGCTCATGAAGCCTTTGTTACCACATTGCCGGAGTTACCCATAATCGCAGTGTGCACAACTGGATATATGGGCGAGCAAAAAGAAAGCGAGCGCGATATGACATCCGCATCATTGGTTATGCGCAGCAACTATGAAGGCCCTTCAAGTGTATTAGGGATTCTCGCCAATCACTTCGAGAAACGTGGTTCTGGTACTTTGGTCGGGGTCAGCTCTGTCGCTGGCGAACGAGGCAGGGCTTCGAATTATGTTTATGGCTCTGCTAAGGCGGGATTTACTGCATTTTTATCCGGCCTAAGGAATCGACTGTCTCAACATAACGTCAACGTTATTACTGTTCTGCCAGGATTTGTAAACACGAGAATGACGGCAGGGATGCAGCTCCCAATTGCGTTAACCGCACAACCATCGGACGTCGCAGCCTCGATTGTTGCAGCCAGCGCTCAAGGCAAAAATATCATTTATCTCAAACCAATTTGGCGACTCATAATGCTGGTTATTAAAAGTATTCCTGAAAAATTATTCAAAAGAATGACACTATGATCTATCGTTAGTGCGGTGGTTGCTTGACGCCACAGTTTCTTTTCGCTTAGCGGCCTAAAAATCAAGAATAGCCATCGGTGCATTAATTACGCTTACTCAATAGATCGCTGAATGTTATTTCGTAGAACAATCGAGGTTCAAGACAACTCACTACTGATAATCGTCAAAGCTTAAACCGAGCGCATACCCCAGATGCTCGCTAAAGCGCTTCAGGTTACACGCGTTGATTCACTCTCAACGCTCACTGAGCTCGAAGGACAACATTTCTTCTAAATTTTTCTAGAATTAAATTATTATATGACTGCTGCGGAACTACTTATTTTTCATATTTAATTCTGGATAAATCGGAGTCCAATCCTGCAACCATTTTGGCTCTGACAGCAGTTGGACTCTATCATCGACTTCGTAGGTAACCGGATAGGTTCCAGTAGATTTTAATGCGCCAGATTGAATGCCATTTAAAGTCTCTCGCAATCGAGTAACCGTTTCCAAGTTCAGTTCCGGAACGCCTATGGCGGCATCTCTATGTGCGCCAAATACCCGCAAGCTATCACCACTCACCGATTCGATTGTTTGCGCGCCCTGTAAATAGTCACCCATATTGCTATTCGGTAAAAACCCATACAATTGTCCAGGATATAAAAAATCTCCTGAAAACAGGTAGCCCGCCTCCAGATCAAAAAGCGAGATCGAGTCTTCGGTGTGACCAGGGGTATAGAGCACTAATAACGGCCTGTTACCTAAATCAATCGTCTCATTTGGGACGAGCCATTCACTGATCAAAATCTCGGGTAAGGCATACCCCTCGACCTCACCAAGGTGCTCAAACCGCGTTAACGGTAATGTGTTATCGGTTGCCCGTTGCCTTAAATGCGGCAAATCGACCAATGCTGTTTTTTCGAAGACAACCTCGTTGCCAATGTGATCATAATGTAAGTGCGACGGAATAAAGGTCACCGGAAGATCCGTCAGGCTTTCCACAACGGCGCGGATGTCTCGCTGCCCGGTCCCGGCATCGAAAATAATCGCGCGGGTTTCGCCCAGTATCAGATAGTTAAAATTAAATTGATAATACCGAGGCTCGCCAATGGCAAAGGTTCGTTCATCTATTTTCTGAACTGTGTAATAATCATCGAACCAGGTAACGGCTTCACCTTCATCTTTCGGCGGCAACAACTCGGGCAGTTCATTGGACGTCATTGCATAAATAAACAGGTTTGTCCGCTGGTCAATAATAATGGCGCCCAAAACCAATAAAGCAGCAATGATTGAAATAATGACTTTCACTGTCTTCACCCCCGAATCTTTGTAAATCCTCTTAGAGGTGGCCCTTCATAGACCCTTGTCGACCCATCATATGAAATCACCACCCAAGACGGCTGGGGCCTCACAGAACGTTGTCAGGATATAGAGCTGGTGTTCTTCAACCGTCTTACTCAGAACCTTTGCAATCTCTGGTATTTTTGAGTTGTTCTCAAAGAACCTTAACATGCCTTTATTTTGTTGCGTTCTTGGCATGATTTCGGGCGGCGCCGCAACCACGCTCATGCTCATGGTGGCCCAATATAAGTCAGCGGCCGACAAGACGTCACCCACCAAAAACCGTGAACCGCGCTGCTCTTGTGCTTTTAGACGATCATCAATCAGGGCAAGGATCTCAGCGATCTTATCCGGCGCCCTTAAACTCGCCGCCTCGCTGTAGCCATATTTTCGACCCAGTGGCCCATCCTTTAAGATCCTCATATTCCAAACAAGGCCATCCTCAGCCAAGATCACCGCGCAGAGCCCGAACATCTCGAGGCGATGCTCAAAATTTTCAGGGATCAAACTGGGGCTGTCCACCGCCCCAATTTGCTCGGCTAATGCGAGTTGTTCTGTCCAAACATTTCTGGGCCGCTCCTCGTCATGAAGCATTGTGGGTAGACTCTTTTGACTCGTTAAATCAAATAGCCGAGCCTGCCGATCCTCGCCCGTTTCCGGATCAACCCCCATAAGCGGGTGACTGACTCGAATAATCGGGATTTTTTTACGTAACAAATATTCTTTAAAGCCTCGGCGTACAAAGCTTGCACGCCCGGAACAAACGTAATCCGAGTGCCGCGCGTCATCCCAGCGGCCTGCTCTAGGGTGACGAACGCTGGGCCTTGTTGGGTTTCTGCTTTGATGTTAATCGCCTCCTCAGGAGCCCGGTTACTTTAAGGACTTCTATTTTGAATATCACGATGACGCAACCCTTGCGGGCGGCTTAATGGCCACTCACCCTAATCGAGGCTCGGTGGAACCTTTTGTACTGCACTGCTCGGAAGGTTTATCGAGTACCCGTTCATACTGAATTATCTTCAAAGGTCGCAACATACAATGCTTCTACTTTTTCTCGAGCCCATTCCGTTTTGCGTAGAAACTTCAGTGACGACTTAATTGAAGGCTCGCTTTTAAAACAATTGATATTGATCCTCTCGGCCAACCCATCCCAGCCATAATGCTCGTGTAGGTCGGTCAGCACTTCCGTCAACTTCACGCCATGCAGCGGATTGCTAGGTTGTTCATTGCTCATATTTTTAAGATCTCAATAATCTTCTGAAAAACCCACGCCGAATCATTTTCGCATGACCTACCTGAGACTTCTTATTGTCTCAGAAAAGCAACTCAGGGTCATGAAACACGGGCTTAGCCTAAAGCGGCAAAGTAAGCCCCCTGAAGTGTCCCTAGTTTCTTAGCCGCCTGCTTTGTTCATTTTCTTCTGTTTAATTTCAGAGGCAACCGGCGACAGCTTGCCATTGTCTGCGAGCTTGCCTTTTGGGTTCTAGAAAATCTCGATGTAATCGAACCCGTCCTGCCTTGCAGCGCCCAGTGTGGGGTCGATCAGTCGCCTGCTTCGTTCCCGTTTAAAAAGGTGAAAGACGCTTTCTGCCACCGCATTGTCATGGCAAGTCCCACGCCTGCTCAGGCTTGCATCCAGATTGTGTTTGCCCAAAACGACCGCCACGCCGTGCTGGCAAACTGAGCGCCTTAGCCTGCATGGATCATCACCTTGGTCTTTGGCTTGCGCCGCCATACAGCGCTCAGCAATGCGTGCAAAGCGCGGACCGTTGTCATTCGAGGTTGGGTCACTTCGCCCACGACAGGTCTTGAGAACAGATCAATCGCAACCGCTCGGTATGACGAGGCCTCATGCGTTTTGATATCGGTGAGGCCTGGCGCCCAAAGTCGATCAGCCGCATCGACTTCGAACTGTTGATCTAACGTGTAAAGTCTGCACTTTCAACATAAGACGTTGAGCGATACATCGAGTTTTTCGAACCCTTATTCGACGACTTGATTGAAATGGACTCTGAGCCTCGACGCCATAGACGGCACTAAGGCTTCGGGTATCTCATGACCCACGCCTTGCATAATCATTTTGGCGGCATTCGGAATGTTCTCTGCCAAGGATAGGCCATGATCAATGGGGATGAGCGGATCTTCGGTTCCGTGAACGATTAGCGTCGGCTTTTGAATTTCAGGTAAGCGATCAAATCGATTAGGGCTCGCGCCGACCGCTGCTATTTGCGCATTAGACGTATTGACCCCATGTTGGATCCTTTTTTTTGCCTCCTTCCTGAAGCGTCTTTTATCAAATGCAAAGCGCGATCCCGTTAAGGCCTCCTCTATCACCACGAGGGCATCTTCCTCTTGTTCTAACAAGTTAAGCACCATCGATTCCTTCATGGCATCTATAAACTTTTGATGCGGTCCAGACAGGCCAGGCGTATCAAACCCCGGTGTTGACATGATTGCGGTTAAGGTCAAAACCCTTTCTGGGTAATTTAACGTCATCACTTGGGCGATCATCCCGCCCATCGACGCGCCCACGATGTGCGCCTTTTCGACTTCAAGGTGATCAAGCAATGAGAGCCCGTCTAATGCCATATCATTTAGGTTATATTCGGCAGGCGCTGGGTTCGCCATGTTAAACCGGCCGGCCTCATCAAAGATAAACGTAAAGATACCGTCAACAAAGGCTTCTATTAGGAAGGACGGAAACACTTTAACAAAACTTATCAGTGCGGGTTCATCCGTCACCCAAGAGCTTTTACCGATGTCACGGTTATCATAGACGATGACATAAAAACCTTCTTCTACGATGCTCTGAACAAATTGCTCTGACCAAACCTTGCTGTTGGAATTCAAGCCCATGATGAGCAGCACAGCGGGGTGACTTGGGTCACCATGATCCTGCCACCATAGGTTGATGCCATTGAGTTCTGATATCTGACCATCTTGATCAGCAGATAGATTGAAAGCGCTAAGCAGGACCGCTAAAAACAATATTTTTTTCATTTTTTGCTTCTTCTCTACCCAGCCTAATGTATTTCCTCGGAAACACCCGTTGCTTCGTATCCTTGTTCCGCTGCATTGAAGATTGCGCGGACTGCCATTATTGATTTGAAGCGGTTCTTGCGACTGGACTACTCCCACTCAATCGTTGCCGGAGGTTTACTTGAAATGTCATAGGTGACCCTGGAGATCCCGCTGATCTCATTAATAATCCGACTCGAGACTCGCTCCAAGAACTCATAGGGCAGTCGTGCGGAACGCGCCGTCATAAAATCGATCGTCTCGACCGCGCGCAATGCAATCACATATTCATACCGCCGGGCATCACCCACCACGCCCACTGATTTGACTGGTAAAAACACCGCAAAAGCCTGACTCACTTGGTTATAAAGGTCGGCATTCCTGAGCTCTTCAATATAAATGGCATCGGCGCGGCGCAAGAGGTCTGCATAGGCCTCAGTCACCTCCCCGAGTATTCGAACACCCAAGCCCGGACCGGGGAACGGGTGCCGAAAGACCATTTCTTTGGATAAGCCGACGGCGATTCCGATTTTTCGGACCTCGTCCTTAAACAACTCACGCAGCGGCTCTACCAGCGCCAGTTTCATATCTTCAGGAAGGCCGCCTACATTATGGTGAGACTTGATCACATGGGCCTTACCATCTTTGGTCCCGGCCGACTCGATCA
>Ga0206130_10008157_pt1 | contig 11354 bp, 9 predicted proteins | sample Helgoland_Spring_9_FD_148637 | JGI IMG/M metagenome (GOLD analysis project Ga0206130, IMG submission 148637) | Pelagic subsurface seawater microbial communities from Kabeltonne, Helgoland, North Sea - Helgoland_Spring_Bloom_20160512_1 | ecosystem: Environmental > Aquatic > Marine > Epipelagic ...
AATGTTGTTAACGGATATGGCCCAACCGTAGGAGCTGTATTATCTGAGCACAAGGATGTAGATATGATGTCATTTACCGGTTCTACAAGAGCAGGTATAGCTGTTGCACAGGCTTCAGCTACTACTGTAAAACGTGTTCATCAGGAGCTTGGCGGCAAGTCATCAAATATTATTCTAGACGATGTTGCTGATTTAGAGAGATCTGTAAAAGGTGGTGCTGGGCATTGTTTTTTAAATTCAGGCCAGTCATGTAATGCTCCAACTAAAATGCTTGTTTCTGCAACAAACTACGACAAAGCTGTTGAAGTCGCTAAAGCTACTGCAGAAAGTACAACTGTTGGTGATCCTCATGGTGAATTTAGAATGGGTCCAATAGCAAATAAAGCTCAATACGAGAAAGTGTTAAGAATGATAGAAATTGGAATCGAAGAGGGAGCAACATTAGTTGCTGGTGGTGTTGAAAGACCAGACGGCTATGACAGTGGTTATTATGTTAAACCAACAGTATTTGCAAACGTAACTCCAGACATGACTATTGCTCAAGAAGAAATTTTTGGACCAGTACTCTCTATGATTAAATACGAAACAGAGGAAGAAGCGATTCAAATTGCTAATGATACTGAATATGGCTTAGCCGGATATATTCAAGGTGAGCCTAATCACGCACATAAAGTTGCTAAAAAAATAAGAGCTGGTCAAATTATTATTAATGGCGGGGCAAGAGGAACAGGCGCACCATTTGGAGGTTATAAAGCTTCTGGAAATGGAAGAGAGCATGGTCTTCATGGTTTAGAAGAATGTCTAGAGACTAAGGCTGTTATTGCTCCAGATGCTTAATCTAACAAGTCGGGCTCTTTTTTCATAATCATATCAAATGCTGGTTGGTAGCTTGCCCAAGCTGCCACATCATTTGCTATAAAGTTTCGAGTTTTTACAGCTGTATCATGGGGAATTATTACAGGCTTGCCTGCTGCTTCTGCCATAAGCTGTGCCTGACAACATCTTTCCATAGACATATAAAACCATAGCGCTATATCCACAGATGGTCCTGTTGTGAGAATTCCATGGTTTTGAAGGATAATTACTTTCTTATCTCCAAGAGCTTTTGCTATTTCATCACCTTCATCAACTTCTTCAACTACACCAGAAAAATCTTTATACATTGCTTGAGTTTCATAAAATGCACAGGCATCTTGAGATATTGGATCTAATGGTTTGCCTAAAGTTGAGAATGTTCGTCCATAAATAGAATGAGAATGAGCAGCAGCATTAATATCTGGTCTTGCTGCATGGAGTCTTGAATGAATAGCAAACGCAGCAACATTAACGTCTTTATCGCCTTGCACCACTTTTCCGTCATGATTAACAAGTATTAAATCTGAAACAGATATTTGGGAGAAATGAACTCCAAGAGGGTTTACCCAAAAATGATCAGAAAACTCAGGATCTCTAAGAGTAATATGCCCAGCAACGCCTTCATTGAAACCAAAATAGGCAAACATTCTAAATCCAGCAGCTAGTTTCTCTAATTGATTTCTTCTAAGCTCGGCCACATTGGCAAATTCAGTCATCTCTAGGCCCTTTCCTTTTAATGGAAGCCTTCCGTCAGTGATATCAATTTTTATTGGTGAAACATTTGTCATTCTATGTACCTCTCTGCATTTTTGAATGTTAAAATAGCTTACCAAAAAAAAGGTTTATTATGAAATTTAGAATAGAAAAAGATAGTCTCGGCGAAGTTAAAGTACCTCAAAACGCATTATGGGGCGCTCAAACTCAAAGAGCGCTTGATAACTTTACTATAAGCGGTATAAAGTTTGCTTTTCCTTTTGGAAGATCTTTTATAGAAGCACTTGGAATAATTAAATACTCAGCTGCATCAACAAACAATAAATTAAAATTGTTACCTGCTAATAAAACAAAAGCCATTAAAAATGCCTCCAAAGAGGTGCTCGATGGTGTTTATGATACTTCGTTTCCTTTGGATGTATTTCAAACAGGATCTGGAACTAGTACTAACATGAATGCTAATGAAGTAATTGCAAATGTTGCTTCAAAAAAATCTAAATTAAAAATTAATGCAAATGATGATGTTAATATGAGCCAAAGCTCTAATGATGTTATTCCTACCGCCATTTGTGTAAGTGCACTAATCGACATGCACAGACTACTACTTCCTAATCTTGATCTGTTAATTAAAGTTATAGACTCAAAAATGAAAGAAGTTAAAGGAAATGTTAAAACTGGTAGAACACATTTAATGGATGCCATGCCAATAGATTTCTCTCAAGAGCTTTCTGGATGGAAGGCACAACTCGAATCGAATAAAAAATCACTGCTTTTAGCTACCCAAAGAATGAATGAGCTTCCTCAAGGCGGAACCGCTATAGGAACTGGTATTAATACTCATAAAGATTTTTCAAAAACTTTCTGTGTTGAGCTTAATAAGTTGACAAAATTTAAAACAAAGCCAGCTAAAAACTTTTTTCAAGGTCTTAGCTCTGTAGATAACGCTGTTGAGCTATCTTCAGCATTAAAAAACCTTAGCGTTATCTTAATGAAGATTTCTAATGATTTAAGATGGATGAATAGTGGACCTTTAACTGGTTTGGGAGAAATCGAGCTTGAAGCTCTTCAGCCAGGAAGCAGTATTATGCCTGGAAAAGTAAATCCGGTTATCCCAGAGGCTGTTGCGATGGCTTGTGCTGATGTTATAGGTAATGATGTTACTGTTACTTTGGCTGGACAGAGTGGAAATTTCCAACTTAATGTAATGCTGCCCGTAGTTGCATACAATCTATTAAAAAGCATTAATCTTTTGGGTAACGCCATGCCGTTGTTAGCAAATAAATCCATCAAGACATTTAAGGTTAATTCAAAAAACATCAACGAATCACTTTCAAAAAACCCAATTTTAGTTACTGCATTAAATAGAATTATTGGTTACAGCAAAGCCGCAGCGGTAGCAAAAAAAGCCTATAAAGAAGGTAAATCAATTGTTGATGTTGCTCATGAAGAAACAGGTATAAGCAAAGCAGAGCTTGAAAAATTATTAGATCCAGCAAAACTTACAAAAGGCGGCATTAGTGAATGATTTATCCTCTCAGTCATGTGAGGCATGTCAAATCGATGCTCCAAAAGTACCACAAGATCAAATTCAAATTCTTTTATCAGAAATTAACGGTTGGGTTTTAATAGAGGAGCCAATTAATAAAATCCAAAAAATTTTTAGTTTTAAAAGTTATAAAGACTCTGTAGATTTTTCTAATAAAGTAGCTAGCTTGGCTGACGATGAAGATCATCATCCACAGATAGTATTAGAATGGGGAAAAGTAACAGTAATTTGGTGGTCACATAAAATTGAAGGGTTACATAAAAATGATTTTATCTGCGCAGCAAAAACAGATAAATTACTTTAATTAAGGATAATTTTAGATATGAAGCAAAATGAAAAACCACATCAGCTGTTAGCATGGGCAGCAACAGCAATATTAATTATTGCTGCATCATTAGCTAGTTTTGTTCCTGAACTTGAATATCATCATTGGGCTTTTATCTCTGCCAACACTCTATGGGTAATTGTAGGTGTTCTTTGGAAAGAGCAAACAGTAATTGTTCTTAATGCAGGACTTACTTTGATTTACATTTTAGGCTTACTTTTTTAAAGCATTATTGTTTAAAAGGCGTTAGATTTTTTTTTCTTCTAAGTTTTGCTATAATCTCGCATGGACAAGGTAAAATCAAAAGCATTAACATTCGACGATGTTCTCTTATCACCTAGGTATAGCGACTTTATCCCTAGTGAGGCATCAACCGAAACAAGACTAACAAGAAACATATCTATTAAAATGCCTCTTATTTCTGCGGCAATGGATACTGTTACAGAATCCCGTATGGCTATTGCCCTTGCAGAGGCTGGGGGGATTGGAATCATTCATAAGAATAACTCTATTGAAGAGCAAGTTTTTCAAGTCAAAAGCGTCAAGAAATATGAAAGTGGAGTTGTAAGAGATCCAATTACAATCGAGTCAAATAAATCTATTGCAGAACTTAAACAACTAACAGATGAATTGAATATATCTGGAATGCCTGTTGTTGATAATCAAGAGCTAAAAGGTATTGTTACTAGCAGGGACTTTAGATACGCAGATGATATGCAGGCTGCCGTAGCATCAATTATGACTCCTTTTGAAAAGTTAGTTACCGTACAAGAAGGGACATCTCAAGATACCGTAAAAAAACTAATGTATGAAAATAGAATAGAAAAAATCTTAGTTATAGATGAGAACAAGTCTTTGAGTGGACTGGTTACCATGAAGGATATTGAAAAATCTGCTGAGCATCCAAATGCAACAAAAGATGATTCTGGAAGGTTAAAGGTAGGAGCTGCACTTGGAACAGGTGCTGATACTCTTGAGAGAGCTAGAGCTTTAAATGATGTAGGCGTTGATCTTTTTGTCATCGATAGCGCTCATGGACATTCAAAAAATGTTATCGAGACAATCAAAAAGATTAAAAACGAATTTCCAGATATTGATATCATTGGCGGAAATATAGCAACTGCAGAAGCGGCTATAGAACTTGCCAAAGCAGGAGTAGATGGTGTGAAGGTTGGCATGGGTCCTGGTTCAATTTGTACAACTAGGATTATTGCAGGAATAGGCATTCCTCAAATCTCTGCAATTTTAAATATTAAAGAGGCTTTAAAAGGAAGAGATATAGGAATTATTGCGGATGGAGGGATTAGGTTCTCAGGGGATATTGCAAAAGCAATTGCTGCTGGTGCTGACTCAGTTATGCTTGGAAGTTTATTTGCTGGTACGGAGGAAGCTCCAGGTAAAGTTGAATTATTCCAAGGTAGAAGTTTTAAAACATATAGAGGGATGGGATCAATAGGTGCTATGACAGAAAGAGAGGATGCTAATAGATATTTTCAAGAGGATATTGCTTCAGATAAGTTTGTTCCTGAAGGAATTGAGGGCAGAGTTCCTTACAAAGGCCTTGTTATAAACGTTATTAATCAGCTTATAGGTGGTGTTAGACAAAGTATGGGATATATTGGATGTAGGACTATTGAAGAAATGCAAAGAGATAGTCAATTTGTTGAAATAACTAATGCAGGCATGACTGAGAGTCATGTTCATGATGTAATGATTACAAAAGAAGCACCAAATTATCAAAGAAGTTAAATTTTAAAAAATTAAAGTGACTCATTTAGGTACTGCAAAAAAAGAAATTGATACCATATTGGTATTAGATTTTGGCTCCCAATATACCCAGCTTATTGCTAGACGGATTAGAGAGAGTAATGTCTATTCAGAAATATTACCTTGGGATATTAAAGAAGAAAAAATTCGTTCCTTAAATCCAAAAGGGATTATTTTATCTGGTGGACCTGACTCCGTTACTAATAGTTATACTCCAAGAATCCCTCAAATCGTATTTGATTTAGAGATTCCTATCCTTGGCATTTGTTATGGAATGCAAACCCTGGCTGAGCAAATGGGAGGGCAGGTTATATCCGCTGACCATAAAGAGTTTGGTCATTCAGAACTGCAAATTACTAAAGACTGCATCTTATTCAATGGGCTAGAGAAGAGTCTTAATGTTTGGATGAGCCATGGGGATCAAGTTCAAGATTTGCCAGATGATTTTGAATTGGTTGCATCTACAGCAACAGCTCCTATTGCAGTTATGCAACATGAATCCAAGCCTATTTATGCATTACAGTTTCATCCAGAAGTAACTCATACAGAAGATGGACAAAATATTTTAAACAATTACCTATTTAAAGTATGTAAAACCAAAAAAGACTGGAAGATGGATGACTTGATTGCTCAAAGGATTGAAGAAATTAAGAACCAAGTTCAAGACAATAAGGTCTTGCTGGGTCTTTCAGGTGGAGTAGATTCTTCAGTTACAGCAGCACTATTGCATCAGGCAATTGGCAATAAACTGGTTTGTGTCTTTGTAGACAATGGCCTTTTAAGAAAAGGTGAAGCCGATGAAGTTATGAATACTTTTAAAGAAAATATGAGCCTCAATGTAATCAAATCTGATAGCGAGGAAGTTTTTTTAAGGCATTTAAAGGGAGTAACAGATCCGGAGCAAAAGAGAAAAATAATTGGTAGGACCTTTATTGATGTGTTTGATTCTGAAGCCACTAAACTGAAGAATATTCATTTCTTAGCACAAGGCACTATTTATCCTGATGTTATTGAATCCTCAGGCTCAGAATCCAAAGAAGCAAGAGTTATAAAGTCGCATCATAATGTTGGCGGCCTTCCCGAAGAGATGGAGATGGACCTAGTTGAACCTTTACGCGATCTTTTTAAAGATGAAGTCAGAAGAATGGGGGTTGAGTTAGGACTTTCTGCTGAAATGCTAAACAGACATCCTTTTCCAGGTCCTGGTCTTGGAGTCAGAATACTTGGAGAAGTTACTAAAGAGAAAACTAGAATCCTAAAAGAGGCAGACCATATATTTATTGAAGAATTAATCAAAGCAGATTTATATAATAAAGTCAGTCAGGCATTTGCAGTGCATTTACCAATCAAGTCTGTTGGGGTGGTAGGTGATGAACGAAGATATGCAGAAGTGATTGGTTTGAGAGCGGTTGAAACTGTGGACTTCATGACTGCTCGTTGGGCACATTTGCCATATGAGTTTCTTGAACATGTTTCTAATAGAATCGTAAATGAAATAGAGGAAGTTAGCAGGGTGGTTTATGATATTTCAAGCAAACCTCCAGCTACAATTGAGTGGGAGTAAAAACAAGACCTACAACCTCGATTCCCTGGCTGTTTCTGACTGTAAGTTTATATATTCTTAACTAATAACTTATGGTTAAGACGTATACTATGCAAAAAATATTAAACCCAATACAAATACTTAAGTAAAAAATAACTAAGACATAAGAGGAAAACAGAAATGTCCAATAATAAGAAATATAAAAATAAGAAAATTGGAGATCATGAGCTTAAGCCAGAAACTATGATGATGTCCTATGGTTATGATCCAGAGCTATCAGAGGGATCAGTCAAACCCCCTATCTTCTTAACTTCTACATTTGCTTACCAAACACCGGAGGAGGGCGAAGAATTTTTTCAAGTTATGGCTGGAAAAAGGCCTGGACCTGAAGGCAGTGTTGGTGGTCTTATTTATAGTCGTTTTAATCATCCAAACTTAGAAATTATAGAAGACCGACTTTCATTATTTGAAGGCTCAGAGCGCACCGTTGTTTGTTCAAGTGGTATGGGTGCAATAAGCTCAATACTTTTAGCTTATTTGCGTCCTGGTGATGTAATTGTTCAAAGCGCACCCTTATATGGAGGAACAGAATTACTTATTCGCAAATTCCTACCTGATTTTAATATTCAAACAGAAGAACTTAATGATGGTTTGGATGAAAAAAGCATGTTGGATTCAATCCGGAATGCTGGTAAAAAAGGTCGTGTTGCCATGGTCTTTATTGAATCCCCAGCCAATCCAACTAACTCACTTGTTGATATTAAAGCACTAAATAGAGTTTTAGATATCATCAAATCAGAAACAGGACATCGTCCAATAAGTGTTTGTGATAACACTCTTATGGGACCTATCTTTCAACAAGTTGTACCTCAAGGTATAGATATAGCCATGTATTCATTAACTAAATATGTAGGCGGCCATAGTGATCTTGTTGCAGGTGCTGTTTGCGGAAGCATTGAAATGCTTCGCCCAATTCGAGCTACACGAGGTATGCTGGGTCTCACTCTTGACCCACATTCAAGCTGGATGATTTCTCGTTCATTAGAGACTCTAAATATCCGTATGCAACGCTCTGCAGATAGTGGCTATAAGGTGGCAAAGTGGATCAATGATAATCTATATATTCCTGCAAAGGTTCTCCACCCAGATTTTATAGAAGATGAGGTATATCAATCAGTCTATAAACGTCAGTGTTCAGGACCAAGCTCAACATTTTCTTTTGTAATTGATGCTGCTAAGTCAGATGCCTTCCGTTTGATTAATAATCTTTCTATTTTTAAATCTGCAGTCAGCCTTGGTGGTAGTGAAAGTCTTGTTTGTCATCCTGGAAGTACAACGCATTCCAGTGTATCAGATGATTTACGAGAAAAATTTGGTGTAACCGATGGTTTAATTCGCCTTTCTATTGGTTTGGAGCATCCAGATGATCTGATTGCTGATCTTGATAATGCTTTTAATACCACATTCAAGGATACATAATTTTCTCAGCAGTGGTATGGTTTTATATACTAGTATGATTAGTTTGCCTACTTGCTATTATCCCTTCTATGTCTATATTGTGTAAGTATATTTAAATTTAATACAAAACTTTTTCAAGCGTCTAATTTCGATACCTGAGACATTACTAATCATTGAGAGAAGGGGGTTAAAATGATCAGAAATCTGATGATAAATTTTTTAAAAACTGCTTCTAAGGTTAAAGAGCAGGAAGTTAAAGCTGTAATTTTTTCATTTTTATTTGTGGTCGTCTTGATGTCAGCATATTATATTTTGCGACCAGTTCGAGATGCTATGGCTAGTGATTGGACTGATGCAGAGGTAAGTTGGCTGTGGACCCTAAATTTTTTTATTAGCACTGCAATCGTAGCGCTGTATGGGGTTATGGTTTCGAAGTTTCGTTTTCGATTATTAGTGCAAACTATGTACGGCGTTTTTGCGATATCATTTATTATCTTTTATGCCCTAGGATCTGTTTTTGAGGATCGAACTGTAATTGATAAATCATTTTATGTTTGGGTAAGTGTATTTAGCCTTTTTCATATTTCTGTTTTTTGGACTTTTATGTCAGAGCTATTCAGTAAAGAGCAGTCAGGTAGATTATTCGGTATTATTGCTGTTGGTGCTAGTGTTGGTGGTCTCATTGGACCATCAATTACTGCATTTTTTTCAGTTTCTCTAGGTACCGATAATTTGATGCTTGTCGCAAGCATTATGCTGCTTATCCCAATTCCAATTATTTTTTATCTTCAATCATTGAAATCAAAAGAATTAAATAATGAGGTGTTAGATATACCTATTTCCAATCAATCGATTGGCGGAAGCTCACTTGCGGGTTTTAAAATGTTTTTCTCTAACCCATATCTATTATCCATCGGCTTATTTATTTTTTTATATACTGGTATTAGCTCATTTGTTTATTTCGAATTAAAAAATTTATTGAGCGATTTTAGTCGTTCTGAACGTTCTGTTATTTGGGCTCAGATGGATCTTGCAGTAAATATATTAGCAATATCTACTGGACTATTTGCAACAGGTCGCATTGTTACCAAATTTGGCATGCCTGCAACTATTGCAATGGTTCCAATAATTATTTGTATTGGCCTGCTCGTATTGGCAATTTCGCCTTTATTGGGTGTAGTAATGATATTACAGATTATTCGACGTGCTGGTAACTATGCTGTGACTCGACCTGCTCGTGAAATGTTATTTACACTTGTTAATCAGGAAACTCGTTTCAAAGGAAAGCCTGTAATTGATATTGTTGCCTATCGAGGTGGCGATATGCTTACTGCTTGGTTATTTACAGGACTAACACAAGGTTTAGGATTAGGTTTAGCTGCAGTTGCTGCTGTTGGTGCTGGAATAGCTAGCTTATGGGCACTAGTTGGTATTTATCTTGGAAAATGGTTTGAGCGCGATGAAACTTAATCTAAAAATCTATAAACTATAAAAATAACTAACGGAGCAACATTATGAAATACCCATCTATTATTAAAACCTTTGCATTTATTTTGGTTTTTAGTCCTTTTGTAATGGCTAGTCATCATTCTAGTAATGAGAATAAATCTCATACAAAATATGTTACCTATAGCCAGATAGGTAATCCTGCTGATGTGCTCGAAGTAAAAACAGAAGCATTCCGTTCGCTTAATAATGGAGAGGTTAGAGTTAAAGTTTTAGCTGCGCCGATCAATCCATCTGATGTATTACAGATTGCTGGAAATTATGGTGTTGATGCTATGTTGCCTGCAAGACCAGGTAGTGAGGGTGTTGGCAGAGTTAAAGAAATATCATCTGGAGTAAAGACTTTAAAAGTTGGCCAATTAGTGCTGCTTGCTAGCGGTAGCACCTGGGCTGAAGAACAAGTGGGTCCAGCTGAAGGTTTTTTGCCATTACCTGACTTAGGACCTATTAGCGCTGGTGTAATTGAGCAGCTTGCAATGTCAGCTGTGAACCCATTGACTGCTTTGCTAATGCTCAACTCATTTGAGGATATTGAAGAGGGTGAATGGATTGCACAAAGTGCTGCTAATTCTGCCGTTGGTGGTTATGTTATTCAATTAGCAAAACAGCGTGGTATTAAAACTGTAAATATTGTTCGAAGAGAGGGTTTGGCTGAAGATCTTTTGGCCAAAGGAGCAGATATTGTTTTAATCGATGGTCCAGATCTAGCCGATCAAATAGCTAAGGCAACAGATAACGCATCGATTAGGTTAGCACTTGATCCTGTTGGGGGAGATACCTATGCTCGTTTATCTGAAAGTTTAGGCTATGGCGGTACATTGGTTGCCTATGGATTTTTATCAGGCAAGCCACCAATGCTCAATACAGGACAACTCATTTTTAATGACACTCGACTGCGAGGTTTTTGGCTGTATAAGTGGTATCAAACAGCAACTATGCAGGAAAAGCAGGAAGCTTTTGGGCAGATAATTCCTTTGATTGTTAGTGGCACATTGAAAGCTAACATTGATTCTCGTTATACAGTCGATCAAATTGAGCAAGCTGTCACCCGTGCATGGGAAGGTGGAAGAAATGGTAAGGTGCTTATAGTTCCAAACCCAATTGAGTAACAGGACACGCTAATTAATATGGTTAATATGGTGCCAAATTTTGCAGCATTTTAACTAATAGGAAAATTGCTCTAGGAATAATTGGTTTTTCTGCAATATTAATTGGCCTAAGCAGAACCTATGAAGGTTTCTCAGGCCCAGATAATTTTAGAGTTCAGCTTTTAACATATTCTGCTTTTGGTGCCATGTTCGGTTCTATCTTCCTTTAAGATGATTGTTAATCCTAAGATAGCTGGCCAACCACCCAAAATAAATTCAAAAATAAATATTTGGTTATAACTCGTACCGTGAACGTAAATAGCAATTAAGTTGAATATTGCAGCTCCAATGTAAATTATTGCAACTGAAAAAAACCAAATTGGATTTAAGGTAACCACACCCAACACCATAAATAAGAATGTTGCAGCAAAAAAAGATGTGAAATCTCTTAGTAAAGCATTTTGTGCAGCTTGTGATAATTCATTTAATACAAATCCAAAATCAGCTGCAGCACTAATTGGTGTAAAAATCCATCCAAGTGCCGAGCCTAAT
>Ga0206130_10008173_pt1 | contig 11345 bp, 12 predicted proteins | sample Helgoland_Spring_9_FD_148637 | JGI IMG/M metagenome (GOLD analysis project Ga0206130, IMG submission 148637) | Pelagic subsurface seawater microbial communities from Kabeltonne, Helgoland, North Sea - Helgoland_Spring_Bloom_20160512_1 | ecosystem: Environmental > Aquatic > Marine > Epipelagic ...
CTCCTCGAAGGCCTCGCAGAAGATCAGAGAGGCACTGGAGCAAAGAGCGGCTTAACGGAATCCCGAGGATCGTTCCACGGCCTCGCCATTGAACTCAAAAAGGATTCAGGAGGACGAGTCAGTCCGAGCCAAAAGGAGTGGCAACACGCGCTTGAAATGCGTGGATACAAAGCCACCGTTGCCAAGGGGTATGACGAGGCTGTGAGGGTGCTTGAATGGTATTTGGATTGATTAATCGAAAATTCCGTACTTTTAATTCAATCAAATTGCCATGAAGAAGCTCATTACCATACTGTTTGCCGTTGCGTTGGGTCCCGCCTCCTGGGGTCAAAGCGAGTGCGGAGAGTTACTCGATTCGAATCAAGATGGATACATTGGCGTTGAGGATCTGATGAATTTGTTGAGTTATTTCGGGGATTCGGATTCCGATCTTGACGGCATTTTTGATTCCGTTGATTTGTGTGTTGATCCGCAAGCTTGCAACTACAATTCCAATCCCACGGAAGCCTGTGTTTTTTTGGATGCGATTGGTGATTGCGGGGGAGATTGTGCTGAGGATACAGATGGTGATGGGGTGTGTGATGAATTATATGGTACTTGCCAAGGGGAATCGACATTGACATACCACGGTTACACCTACGATTTGGTGGCAATCGGCGACCAATGTTGGTTTGCTGAAAACCTTCGGAATGAGCATTACGCCAACGGCGATGCGATTCCTGGGGATTTTAGCAACAGTGAGTGGGAAAATGTTGTCGAGATCTTCAACCTTGGCGCTCAAGCCATTTACAACAACGACGCATCCAACCTCACCGACTATGGCCGCCTGTACAACTGGTACGCAGTGGATGATGCGCGTGGGTTGTGCCCAAGCGGTTGGCACGTTCCGACTGATGTGGAGTACACCACCTTGACTGATGGTCTTGGAGGTACATCAGTGGCAGGTGGCAAAATGAAATCGTCACCTGAGGACTCACCTGCATGGAACGGCACGAACACGAGCGGTTTTTCAGGTTTGGCTGGTGGCTACCGGAACGACTATGGGGACTTCCTCAATGAAGGCTACCTCGGTTGTTTCTGGTCGGCTTCGGCAAACGGAGCAGGCGCTTGGCTCCGTGAACTGGGTGGTGGTAGCACTGAAGTCGAATGGTACTACGACAACCTACGGAACGGCTTTTCAGTTCGTTGCGTTCGGGATTAAAAACGCGGGCTTGTGGGGGGCTTGACCCTTTGATCCTTTGTCCTTTCCTCAAGCCGTTTTAAGGCCGTTACAACCGCCTTCAATCGTTCGTGGTGAGCCCTTAGTTCTTCGATGGTTTTGATGTCGTTCATGTGCCGATTTTGAGGCGATTGATGAACGGTGCAAGGATGAATTGATGGATGTCTCCAGTTGATTCAGGAACGTCGATTTGAGCCACTTCAAGTACCTTTCAGCTGTGAAGATTACAACATGGAACATCCGTCACGGAGGTGGCAGTAGGACCGAGGCCATCAAGGCTGTTTTGGATGAGGTTCAGTCCAGCGATGTTTTGGTCATCACCGAATTCAGGCCGAATAAAAACGCTGATGTGATTTGCGCCCATTTGGAGGCGTTGGGCTTTTCGTATCAATTCAGGACCGTGGAGGAACCGAAAAAGAACGGTGTCCTGGTGGCATCAAAAACGCCCTTTGAAGGGTCAATGGATGAGGCATTGGGCGATCACAGTCACCGAGTGGCCGTGGCCCAGTTTCCAGGCCTCAAGTTGTTTGGGTGTTACTTCCCTCAACAAAAGGAAAAACAAAAGGTGTTTGATTACCTCATTGAGGCATGCAAGGAAGGTGACAGCAATGTGATTACAGGTGACATCAATACGGGATTGCATTACGCCGATGAAAAGGGCGCATCGTTTTACTGTGCCGATGCCCTCAAGGCGTTGAATGATGGTGACATGCCCGATGCATACCGCCACCTTCATGGCGATAAACGAGAGTTCACATGGTTCAGCAACGCAGGCAATGGATTCAGGATTGACCACTTCATGGTGTCAAGGCTGTTGCTTCCAAGGATTGAGGCGTGCCATTACAATCATGCACCACGTGAATCAAAAGCCAGTGACCATTCAGTGATGACTTTGGAGTTGCTGAAAACGGGTTAAATCACTGCTTATCAGTTACTTGAGATAAAGTTTTCCCGAGCGTATCCCCAACGTGTTGGCCGTGTTGGTTTGATGCCGAACTTTACTTGAACACGTTAACGAGGACACAAAGGACGAACTTAACGCCCCCCTTTACCTTCCTCGTCACAGCGGCCCGCGTTAAGCGGGGACCGCGCGTAACGTTCCCCGTTCAATTACTACAATTCAGTACTGTTGGCCCCCTTCAAAAGAGGGGCCAACGCGTCATCCTTACGTGGGGGCGTACCGAAGTACCGTTCCTTTACGTCATTCCGATTCGCGCTAGTTGTGTCCAATTGTGTGGGACAACAAATAACAGCATTGAAGGCTGTTTGTGATGTTGTAAAAAGTGAACTCACAATCAATCGTACATTCCTTTTCGAAGCACTTGGTTAGGCTCACTGACGTCAACTGTCACGCCTTGTTTGTTCAGCACTTCAAGAATCGATCGGCTCGATCCACTCAAGCTAAAAACAGCAGTCCATTTATCTGCATATTCGTTTTCAGGCGTGGCTTGAACTCGGACTCTTGATGACTCCATTAAGTACTTTGTCACCGTTCCCAATTCGCTGTCCAAAATGGCCCAAATACCATTTGACGAATTCCGACTGGACAAAAATTGTAATGGAATGCTAAGGAATTCACCATTCCAATCAAAGTCAAGTAAAACGGATGTGTTACCAGGGAATGCACATGTTCCGTTTAATGATATGGCCACATTCCCACTCTCTGATACGACATATGAGAAAGTTTGAGGTCCCGTTTGGATTGGGCATGAAGTCTGATTCGCAGTGAACGTTGCAGAGGATTGTCCACTTTCGCCCCAATCACCACCTGTATGGGTGATATCAACCTGTGCAATTAAAATTGTAGGGCACAAGGCCAAAAAGAAAAGTATCCGATTCATTGATTCGATTTCTGGCAAAAAAACATGTTTGCGATTAAGCAAACAAGGATTAATCAATTTTGAATTAGTTAATCGGAAGGGGAGAAGGGGGGTTGAAAATCATGGTAAAGGGGTCACAAGAACGTCGAGTCACTTTCCTCACACCTCGGCAGAATTCGGGTTGGGGAGTGTTTTGAATTCAGTAAAGTGCAAGTCAATCGGGGCGGAGTTTTCCGCCCACATCGACAAGGAACTAATGATGGAATGAGTCGTGAAGCTGTCATCCCAATGGAGAAAATGGGATCGTTCCTCGGACAAGTTGCGGGGACCAATCAAAACATGAACGTCACGGGCCGCATCCACGGGTCGGACATCTTATTGGCCCAAGAACGGGCAAAACGAAATCGCGGTCGATAATGCCAAATCAAGCAAGCAACACCACCACAGGAAATTGGCGGGCGCGTTATACGTCCGAGTTCTATGATGCCCAAGGACGGATGGCGGGTCGAAGTCATCGACAGTATAACCACGAACCTTGCCGCCGATGGAATAACAAACGCCGATCCGATTTGTGATTACCAAGGGTCTGCGCCTGTCACGCAGAAGTAGTCACCGACAAAATTGTCCATCCAAACGTCTTGGTCAAAGCAAAATTGTTTTTTGTTGTTCGTGCAATCATTTCGAATTTCCAACCAATAGCAATCATCAGTGATTCCATCGTTCGCAATTACACCGCAGTTGTCATCACATTGCTCCTCCTTGGTGCATGATGAAAATGCTATGGCAAACCCAAAAGCAAGAATCAAGTATTTTGATTTCATTTGTTTTTAAATCAGGCCCAATACGGCCATTTCTTGGTTGTCCATCCCTACGCGCGCTGCAATGCCTCGGTTGTACTCCTTAATTGCTCCACTCAGCGTGAAAAGGCGATACAACGTCCAAAATCCCAAACCACCAAGCGTGAGGTAGTAGACGATTTGCAGACCAATTTTGTCCATTGAACCGTATGACCAACCCAAAAAAATAAACAGCAACCAAACAGTTGTTTTGTTTGCCGCCGCGTTTTGGTATGCGAGCATTTTTGAAGTATCCATGATTTTAATTTATTTCTTTTTCATCACACAAGTTTCCAATTCAGTCATGTACTTGTTCATGTCTGATGGCTTGAATGATTTCATGTAATTCAATCGATGGGTTTCGGCACGGCGACAAGCGTCCATATCGACAGTTGATTCGGTGCCAAAACATAGAGCGGTGTTATGCATGAAAAGCCCATAACTGACCGCTGATTGCGTTTTAAGGTACTCTGCTTGGTACTTGTCGGCATCTGAACATGGGTCCTCAGCCACGAAGCTTGTAAATAGCCCCAGCAAGACGATGGATAGTAAGTATTTCACGATTGTTATTTTTTCAAACATAATCAATCGAATACACCGATACAAACTTGACAGCGTCAACGCGTTCCCGTAGCGTGTGAAGGAATTTAGCCCCAATGCGACTATCCTTTGAGTTCGATTTATTGTCCCGATTACGGCGGATACAGGGACTTCTTTCTTCATCACGAGCACTGATTCTTTGAATCGTTTTGACGCGCTCAAATGGGCTTAAAACGCATTCCTGATGCAAGGACGCAATGATCGACTTATGAACCGCTACGAGGCCTGCACTGGCCACTCCCAAAACCGCCTCCATTTGGCACAACAATGGGAACAACAACCATTTGAAAGGCGCTGAAAGGCTTGTCATTGCTCAATAGTTGATAGCCCCCTACGGGCTACAAAATCGCCTGCAAGTCACTGATTTGCAGACGTTTTGTTTCAGGGTCTCCCAAAAGGTCCCACCCACGACCCCGCGAGGCGGTCACGAACGGGATCGGATTTTCACGTAATGGCCCCGCAAATCTCGGCAGTTTAAAGAATTCAGGGGCATGGTTTTCATGAAGGATCTCCTCGTTGTACCTTCTTTGCATGCGAACAATTTGGATCTTGGGATGGGCGGTTTTGTGGACTGCATGTCAAACGGCACCGGAACCGTTAGAATTAGCGGCACCTGCAGAAAGCCCCGCGCGGCCATGGGCCATCGTCATTCATGGCGGTGCAGGCCATTTTGGGGAGGAAAGCATGTCCCTGGAAATGCAAACGCTCTATACCGCTTCTTTGGAAGCTGCGCTGTCATTGGGTGAAGCCCAATTGGCTGCCGGTGCCCCGGCTTTGGATGTAGTGGAAGCGGTGGTGCGTTTGTTGGAAGACGACTCGCTATTCAATGCGGGACGGGGGGCGGTTTTTACGGCGGAAGGAACCCATGAATTGGATGCCTCCATCGCCGATGGTGCTACCCGAAATTGCGGTGCGGTGACCGGATTGAGCGGCTATGGGCACCCGATCTCCGTGGCGCGCGCTACCATGGATTCGAGTGAACACGTATTTTTCAGTGGCAATGGGGCGAGTGAATTCGCCAAAACCCAAGGGGCAGAAACCGCACCGCCCGAATGGTTTCATACGACCAAGGCTTATGATCGCTACGTAGGCGCTGCCGATCGCGAAGGCGATTTACCGGTTCCTTTGGAGGAAAAGCGGGGAACCGTGGGATGCGTGGCTTTGGACCGCGACGGGCATTTGGCGGCAGCCACTTCTACCGGCGGCATGACCTACAAAAGGCATGGTCGGATCGGGGATAGCCCCATCATCGGAGCGGGGACTTGGGCGGATGATCGAACCTGTGCGGTGTCCGCAACGGGCTGGGGCGAGTACTTCATCCGCACGGGTGTGGCACAAGACATTCACTCCCAAATGCTGTATGGCGGAAAATCGCTGGAAGCGGCATGTGAACATACCATCTTTGATGAAATGGGGGCTTTGGGTGGAGACGGCGGTGTCGTGGCGGTAGATGCCCAGGGTCACGTGGCGCTGGTCTTCAATAGCGCCGGAATGTTCCGAGCGTGGTCTCACCCAGAAGGCAGGGAAGTGGCGATGTTTGGGCCGTATCAACAGCCTTAAGGCAAGGTGTCCCCGTCGAGGAATACGTCGAGCCGCAAATTGTCAAAATGGATTTGGTCGCGCTCGTTGACCTTTCCGGAATTGGGATGGAACAGGACCACTTGGCCGGCTCCTTCGATGCTGATTCCCCCGGGCTCAATCACCAAAGCGGTGGCTTCACCAATTCCGAATACCGGCAAGCCAGGGTGATCGTGAAGTGCCGTCAATGCGCGGTTGTATCGGCTGCGTTCGATGAAATGTTGGTCGATGATGGCTTGTTGTAAAAGACCAAGGCCCTCTCCGTAGACCGCGTTATTGGTTTCAATTCGGCTGTAGGTGGGTTCATATTCCGGTTCTTTTTGTTCATCCCCGGTGATCATGACCTGGCTCATCATGGCGGCACCGGCGCTGCTTCCCGATACGATTGCCCCGCGGCGAAAAGCCTCTAGGATGGCCTCTTGGATTGGACCTTGTGCCACTGCCATGAATTGCGCTTGATCTCCTCCGCACAAATAAAAACCTTTTGCCTGTCGGATGCTGTCGAGCTGTGCTTCACCGTAGGCTCCGGCCTTCAAATTCATCCCATGGACATTGGTGCATCCCACTTCCACCAGGGGCTTGATGCCGTAATACAAAGCGGTGTCGGGCTCTGAACTCGCCATCGGTAGCACGATGACCAAAGCGTCCTTGGAGGGAAGCCGCTGGACCACGCCGGCCATGAGATCTAGTGGCCGGCTCCCCCCTCCAATGATGAACAGGGTGCCCTGCGCATCCGGAATGACGAGGGCTTCGTACGTGCAACTCCAATTCCGGTATTCCGCGGGGGAAGAAGACGCAGTTTCTTGACAGCTGCACAAGGAAAGCAGCAGCCCGGCAAAGACAAAAACGGAAAAATGATTCATGCGTTGCGGGTGAGTTATTGTGGGTAGCAATAATACAGGAAGGTGCTAATTCTATCCGAAAATTATGATGTTTTCGTTTCGTTCGTCAAATCATGTGGTTCAGAATCAGGACAATCGGCCGTGATGAATCGATTGATCCTTGGTCAACTTTTCAGCCGTCCCAGTCCCACTGAATCACCCTCCCAAAAACCACCTCCATTTGGCACAACAACGGGAACAATTACAATTTGAAAGGCGCTGAAAGGCTTGTCAATGCTCGATAGTTGGCAGCCCCCTACGGGCTACAAACAGACAAACCCACATCCCCCGCGGTGTGGGTTTTTTCATGCCTAACTTGACTGCATGACCTACTTCGTGATGCTTTTTCTGCTGTTGGTTTCTGGATGTCAAATGGCTACCGAACCAACCAAAACAGACTCGGCACCAGGCGAGCGAGTACCGATTGAATCCACCGTCCAACTCCAGGTCGCTGAATATCCACTCGGGCCGATTGAGGATGCTGACGGCAACCTGTGGCTGGGGTCGGTGGGAAGTGGGGCCATGATGTGGAATGGGGAGATGCTTCGCTACTTCCATGCCGAGGATGGCCTTGTCGGGGATCGGGTGACCGGCTTGACCCTCGGGCCAGAGGGCAACCTGTGGCTGGTATCGGCTGACGAAAGCATGGGGGGCGGTTCGGCCTTGATGAAATGGGATGGCGAGGTTCTGATGCCAGCGATTCATCCCACGGGATTCCCTGCCAATCCCATTGGCCCCTATTTCGACCACAACGGCGCGCTTTGGGTGCAATCGGGTGGCCAATTCCAACGCGAGGTAGAGGGCGTTTTCGAGCCCTTTTTCCTTCCTGAACCAACCTTACCACGGACCAACACCTCGGGATACGAACCGAAAAGCTTGCTCCAAATGCGTAACGGTGATTACTGGTTCGCCACTTCTGACCAAGGCGCTTACCGATGGGATGGAAAGGAATTCCACCAGCTCACCATGGCCGACGGCCTGCCCACGAACAACGTTTCCATGCACATGGAGGATCGGCATGGAAACCTCTGGCTCAGTTGCTTTCATTGGCACTTGAACTCTGGGGAGAGGTCAGGGGCCTTATGTATGTGGGATGGCGAAACGGTCACCACCTTTCCTGACGTCCCAGGTTTGACCGGGAACGAAATCTACTCCGTCTTTGAGGACCGGAATGGCCACATTTGGATTTGCGCTACGGGGCATTGCGTATACCGCTACGACGGTAGCAACTTCAGTGCTTTCAAGGATACCCAACCCCCCAACCCCGATTTCAGATTTGGATGCAACTCCATCTATGAGGATCGCAAGGGCCGGTTGTGGTTCGGATTTGCGGGCGGACTTTACCGGCTGGATGGAGAAACTTTCGTAAACGTCACCCGCACGGGGCCTTGGGATTGATTTGTTGCTGAAGCCACTTGCAAATTATTGTCATGCGATCACAACGCCCGACCCCAATCTTTCTACCTTCGAAGCATGAATAAGACCCTCTATATCATACGCAGCTTGGCTATCTGCGCGGCTATTTTCTCGCTTGCCGCATGCGGCTCTGCGGATGCGCCAGCTGAGACTGCCACTGTGAATGAAAACCAAACATTTTACGGATCTGTCATAGAATTGGACGGTGCGTCTGATGCTGCAGGCTTGAGAGCTGCATTGGCGGAAAAAGGCCGCGCCCAAGTCAAATTTGAGGGCGAAGTCACTGCCACATGTGCCAAGAAAGGGTGCTGGATGGACGTTGCTTCGGGAGAAGACACCGTCTTTGTGCGTTTCCAGGATTACGGATTTTTTGTCCCAACAGAAGGCGCTGAAGGCAAGCGCACCGTCATGGAGGGAGAAGCGTTTTTTGACACCATCACGGTGGAAATGCGAAAGCACTACGCGGAAGACGCCGGCGAGTCAGAAGAGGTCATCGCAGCCATCACCGAGCCTGAATTGCGCTTGGCATTTACGGCAACAGGGGTGATGATCGAAGACTGATCCATGCAGGCTTCTACGCGAAAAATCGGGTGGGCGGTCATCGCCATCACCCTGGGGTTGGCTTATTGCGGCCAGGCACCTCAGCAGCCGCAGGCCAAACTTGCTCCCCTGCAGCCCAACAGTACGTCCGAACTGGCGGCAGCCATGCGGGCGCTCGATGGGGAATTGGTGGAGCTGTTGGCCGAATATGCTGGAAGCAACGATTGGGAGGGTGCTTCCCTGTCAGGATATGATTTTACACAGCTCATGCCCACCGATAGCAGCATGCTCGTGGAAGGGTACACGGCCTTTGCCATTGCTTTTGGTAAGCATGTGGAGGCCTTCAACGCGCAGCCAAGCGCGGACACCTATTCAGAGGTGGTGAGCGGGTGTTTGTCCTGCCACATGCGCGCGTGCCCAGGGCCGATTGAACGCATCAACAAGCGGCAATTGGAGACGCGCTGATGCATGACTCGATCGTGCGCGTGAACTGGACGATACTACCGCTTGACAAAACGCAGTGCGCGCCGGCGAGTGTCGGATTGCAGGTGCACTGTGTAAAGGCCATTTGGCAGGGTCGCAACCTCCAAGGTGCCGTTGCCTACCCCGCGTTGCCGATGGACGACTTGGCCACCGACGCTTAGGATCTGCACTTCCCATGCTTCGAAATCACCAAGCCCCTGAAGTTGTGTAACCGCCGTAACGGGATTGGGGTAAAGGGTAATAGGGGTGTTCGATACCTCCTCTTCTCCAATTTGGGATGCGGTCGTCTCGCAAATGACATAATTCAGGGTGCTCGAAGGCGATTCGTTTGTGTTCGTTTCGTCGATGACGGTATCGCCTTCAGGATTCTTCACCGTGTAGCCGCATTGCGTGGGGAATACGACGGGAGCATTAACGAGAAAGTCGATTTCTCCTTCGTCGACCGTGACCATAACCGTTCGCGTTTCAAACGATTGGTAGTCGGCGTAGCCATCTCCATCAAAATCCGGATTGAAGTAGATGTTCGCTTCAAGGCCCGACTCCGAGTAGACACCCATGTTGCCTCCATACCAACCGTCATACGAGTTGTCGGTGAAGGTAATTTCAATTAAACCGCAGCTGGGCTCTTCTCCACAGGGATTGAGGCCGTAGACACTGATGGGCGGCTCCCCACCGTTCCAAGTTTGAGTTCCCGCGCTGCTGAACACGATGGTGCCGTTTTGATCGATGACGCTATAGCCATGGTATTCGCCCCAGCCTAGATCATTGTATACGACGTCAATTCGGCTTCCTTCATCCACCGGGATGGAAAACGATTCGCTGCCGACGGTCATCATGGTTTCGGCCGCAATTTGAGTCCCATCTGCAAACACATGAAGCGAAGAACCTTCCCAACCGTCGGGGCCGCCGTTGCTGCATGTCATGGTGATGGTCCATGAGCCGCAGGTGCCTTCCGGATCGGGGAAGTCAAATGGCATCACTTCGCCCAAAGAATGCACTACACCGTTGTATGCCAGCATGTCGGCCTGGATGATGGGGGCCGTGTTGGCCTCGATTCCCACCTCATCAATGGCGATGTTCACGATGCCCGAGTTGTTGTACGACGGTAAATTCTGCCCGTTGTAGAGGTCTCCGCTTTCGTACACCGCTTCAACGAGGTGGGCATCCAGGATGTCATCGATGAATTGGGATCCGAGTAGGGCTTGGACGCTCTCAAATCCGTTGGCCTCTGCTAAGGCAAAAAAGGCATCGTCTGTCGGGGCGAAGACGGTGAAAGGACCTTCGGCCGGTTCGTTGTCATTCAAGATGGGTTGGCCGCGCAGTGCCTCATCCAATCCTTCGGCCAGAAGTGCTTGCTCGAGGATGGTGTGATCTGGGCTTTGGACGATGACATCCCATGTTGTGGCGCCGGGGTAGCCCGCCGGGGCAAGGATGTCATCGATGACGTGAATCACACCGTTGAAAGCTGTGATGTCTGCATAAATGATGTTCGCGTCATCCACCATCGCGCCGGCATCTCCGATGGAAATGGAGGCCGATTGGCCTTCTGCCGTGGGCAACAGCATACCATTTTCCAGGTCACTCGCCATGTAGATGCCGGGGACAATGTGGTAAGCCAATGCCGGAATCATATCGTAGAAAGCGAGCATGTCGAATTGGCTCAGGTTCATCAGTTCCATTAAGTCATTAACAGCTGCATCTGTTGGAACAAACACCGTGTATTCTTCGTTGCCGGCGAGGTCAACACCTCCCACCCAGCCGGTGTTCCCCGACTGTCCGTTGATGTAATTGGCGCTGTAATAGGTGGTGAACGCCCAGCAGGACTGCCAAGCGGCAAGGTTTTCCAATTCGCTACCTCCAGTGAAATCAGCCATCACATCCGCTAGCGTCTCGGCATCCACCACGATCGTCCCGGTCATGCCCAATTCAGGCTGTACCCCAATGGAAGAAGTGAACGTATAGACACCCGGCA
>Ga0206130_10008179_pt1 | contig 11338 bp, 7 predicted proteins | sample Helgoland_Spring_9_FD_148637 | JGI IMG/M metagenome (GOLD analysis project Ga0206130, IMG submission 148637) | Pelagic subsurface seawater microbial communities from Kabeltonne, Helgoland, North Sea - Helgoland_Spring_Bloom_20160512_1 | ecosystem: Environmental > Aquatic > Marine > Epipelagic ...
GTTTTAGTTGGGTCTGGTTTACATCGTATAATCTCATCACGAATTACATTCTTATCTTCATCCTTTTCTGTATGATATACTGTAGCTAAGAATAGTCCTCTATCTAATGCAGATTTATTGATAAGTACACTATCTTCCTGATTATATCCTGTATAAGACATAATTGCCACGTGAATTTGGCAACCAGATGGTACTTTATGCAACCCAATGAAATCGGTCATTCTGGTATCTACGATAGGTCGTGTAGGGTAATTTAGAATATATCCTGTTTTATCCATACGTTTGTCAAAGTTTGTACAGTTTATGCCCATTGCTTGTTTTGCCATTGCACATTGGTATGTGTTTCTAGGTGCCTGGTTGTAGTCAGGGAATGGTACACAGGACGCTAGTATTCCGAATATTGTACACGGATGTATTTCAGAATAGTTGTAATTGATGTGTAATTTTTTCGTACTATCGAAGTTACTTTGAAGGTGATGAATATATTTTTCTTTATTTTTCATAGCAATCATTGCATGATTTTGTTCGTCGGGGTCGATGTATTCAATAACTGCTTCTTCGATTCGAGTATCCATAATGAGGTCATTCCAAGATAATTCTTTTGTTTTTAGTTTTTCGATTATTTCTTTCGTAATGAGTACCTTGTTGTTCTTTACACGCAATACAGGACGAGTCATTCGTCCTGCATCATTGCATACACGCAGTTCCATTCTACCATAATCAAATGATATTGATGTGTAGAGGTTGATGATATTTTTGCATTTTCTTTCTTTCAGTTTACTGTACAACTCTAATGGTTCTTTTGCAATGCCTATCCATGCACCATTTACGAATACTTTTACTTTCTCAAAGGCTTCTTTTGGTGAAGCTAAATCATCTAATGCGATAATATCAGGTGCAACTATTTCGTATAATGATGCAGACTGTGTTGGTGTTGTCAAATGTGTCATAAATGATATATTTTTTACAATACCAATTGACTGTCCTTCTGGTGTCTCTACTGGACATAGAAATCCCCACGTCGAGTTATGAAGTTTACGTGGTGCAACAAGTTCACCATTTTTTTCTAATGGTGTGTTTACTCGTCGTAAATGACTAATTGTACCTAGATATGTCAGACGATTTAGCACTTGTGCAACTCCTACTTTATTACTGTTGCTCGACTGTTTTACACTGAAATCGCCAGTAGAAAGTGCACGATTGATACCATTTTCAATTGTAGTGGATTTGAAAATTTTGTAAATGTTTGTCATATTTATGATATTTTCGTATTCTTCGTGAGAACGCCAAGGTCCAACATTTATTTCTTTTACAACTTGTTTTTCGATATCTCTTACAAAACGAATATAATGATTACGGAATAAGTTATTAAGGAGAGTGCCTGATAATTCAATGCGTTTGTTCATATACGAGTCTCGGTCATCAGGAGGATTCCATCCTAACGAAGTGGTAATTAGACGATATGCCATCATTCCCAGTAAATACAACCGTTGTTTATCTGTTTTACAGTGTGGGAAGAAGTCATTTTGGAAGATGTCCAATGTGTATTCCAATCGTTTTTCTAAAAGTGTACCAGGGGCATTCGTATTTTGATAATAGTTATATGCGCACATTGAACTAATGTGGTTCAATGCTTCTTCTTGAATGGTATCGACTCCTCCTGTAGTGAATTGTTTAGCGTCTTCCATAGAAGCCTGTAAGAAATCAAGTACAGGACCTTGTTTCTCAGCTTCAACATTTAACAATATATATTCACATATGGCTTTATCGGACAGTACACCTAATGCGCGAAATAACACGAATAGTTCAATATAGCGTTTTTGTTTCAATCGTGGAATTACAACAAAGATGCCATTTCCGAATAAATTCGATTTTGCACAAATCATCATTTCTATTTGTTTTGGTGAAATTGTTTTTGAGTCGGGTACTGATTTGAATTCAGCAATCCAGCTCCATTTTGGTGTATTTTTACCATTGAATACATATATACGGTTTTCAGCAGCGCGTTCTTGACAAAGAACAGTCTTTTCTGACCCTTTAATAATGAAATAGCCTCCACTGTCCATTTCACATTCTCCAGTAAGTGTACTTGGAACGTTTCTGTACTGATGCAGTACACAAATAGATGATTTTAACATTACTGGAAAGTTGCATAATTTAACTTGCGGGATATTTCTTTCAATGGTTCGAACTTGATTATCAGTGTCTCTAACTGTGTACTTTATATTGAGGTCAATTACTGTACTAGATGAATAAGTGAAATTTCGTAATCTGGCTTCTTGTGGCATCATTAATTTGGTTGCACCATTGTTTTCGTGTATCTGTGGAGAATAGAACTGTAAATTACTCATACTAAGATGGACGATCAGTCCATACTCACCTGTTTCTGCAATAAAATCGTTTTCTGATTTTATTACAATTGGGTTGAACATTTCAATCGTTCTTTGCATTTGGTAATTTACAAAGTGATTGTAGGATTCTATTTGGTGTCTCACCATTCTTTCGAGAGGTTTCCCTTCGAAATACGATTGTAAAATCGTGAATGGTTCTTCCAAATAGTCCCCCAAATGCTCTAATAATACTTTCTCATCCTTTTCCATATCGTACGTCATATTGTTGTCAGATAGAACGGAAGCTGGCATATTGTAATTATAACTGTTAATGCAATGTGTAATAAGATACTGGTTTTGTGTATTACTGAATATAACAAATCAATTTTTCATATAATTTTTTACAAACAATAATATGAAAAGTTCTTTGGGTATGTAGAATACACGTGTGGTATGAAGTTTAGAAACGTAATCCACTATAATATGTTTTTATATTTTTGTCTTATTCGGAGCAGAAAAACAGTCGATTATTTAAAATGGTTTCCACACTACTTAGACGTATTTTCAATATGTCGTATACGGTATGGTAGACTTGTTACTAGAGTACATAGTGCATACATGAAAAAATATATAAAAAAGGAATACTGTACAAATAAATATGATTGGTTTTTGAGACAAATTCACAATACCATATACATACCTTCTGTACAGTCAAGGGATAAGAAAATAGTTACCAAAGATGTTGTAAAAGAATATTTGTATACATTGAGTCCCTTACAGTTGACTCATCTAGTTGTACAAATGTGACCCCCTAAAGAAGATTGGTGATGTGAAAATTATTTCATATAACGTTACTTGAATCCGAGTCTTTTCGGTTTATACTTCGTGGTATGCGCGAGACAAGTTACTTAGTAGTACAATATAATCTTTACAGTGGTCTCTATTTACAGCATCCATTTTTTTAAGTGGTTCTCTAAGCGAAATTTCAATAGTATTTACGATTTGTTGTGCATTATGTAGATTCGCTAAATCATTGCTATAATCTTTTTCTAAAAAGAATTCCATATCGCCTTGTTGTATTTTATCGTGATACGGTTTTTCGATATAAGTGTACCAAACCTTTATTAATAAAGTAGGATTTAGATTACGAATTGTCTCAAAGTATGACTTTGACTTTATAATTTCTTCATCTGGTAAAATTGCAATAATTTCATCTAAAAAGGCAAAAATTTGAGTATTGAATGTTTTATAAACAATTTTTTTATCTGCCATAATTGTTTATAAAACATGAAGATTGTTTTTTATATATTTTATCGAAAAATATCATATTGTTTGAGGTAGAAACGGTAAATTTTTCGAATCCGTGGGGGTTATCTCTGCGCTCCGTTTTTTCTCTATTTTCTCTATTGTAATACTATTATCCAATTTATTATTCCTATATGTCTCAGGAGGAGTATGTATTGTGTACTGTGATGTCTCGTCTCTTGCAGAAACATAATTGTTTAGAGGTCTTAATCCCCCAGCACCTTTCGCACTTAGGTCTTCTACAGATGCTTGAAAAAAGGTGAAACTTTCTGAAGTAACCCCTACATTTCCACCAAGACTAAATCCCATTGGTTCACCATTTCCCTGTGTCGCTGCCTCTTTATCCTTTTCTATCTTTGTTTGAAATCGTTCAACTATATCACTACCATACAGTACACGATAATTCTCCTTAGTTAACAACAAACAGGGTACACTATGTACATTTGGAGGAAGTAGAATCTCTTTTCCGTTCTCTAATTGTATGTACAGCTGTCCACTGACAGGGTCAACTCTTCTACGGTCTACGCATATAAAATGCAACTTATCTACTAAATTGTTTTTCACGAAAAATTGTAAAGAATGTTGACTATATTTACAATTATTACTGTAATACAAGATATCCATTGTTTTGAGATATTTTGTATTATATCAGAAAATTATAGGTTTGATTTAACACACATAGAATACAATAGACGTTGGTGTAAGTACAATAATGCAGCATACAATACAGCCAGTACCATCATAAATCCATCACGAGCATTAAGTTTCTTGGAGCTAAATACACCATCATATACAGTCTTTGCAACAACAACAAGAAGGCTCAAGAAGAAGATTACCATAAATACGTAAAAAATGATACAGTAAGAAGAGTCCAAAGGACCAAAGAACATATTATCAATCGATTTCCAGGAATCCATGTTATACGAATTATATATTGTTACTATATTTTTTATATGATGTTCCTAAATTATCTAGTCTAGGGTTTTATTGCACATGGTATATAGAAGTCTTGCGGTCAAATATTCTACTAAATATCCGATCACAACTGCGAACGAAACTCCTAAAGACAACTGAGTCTTGCCAATCGATAATGTGTTCTTTCCCGTAAATGGGAATAATACAAGAACAATTAGCGATAGAACCAACATTATAAATGTTAGAATAGTAAGAACCTTAAAATAGAGACAATATGATTTCGGTAAAGGACCGTAAATAGAATCTAAAAATGACTTCCAATCCATTGTGGGTTAATAAATATAAAGTATGCCTAGATTTTGTACAGAATGATTATTGTAAATAAAAATACAAAAGATTATATAATGATTATAATATAGTAATTTCAATAACTAAATACGATGCCTGGAATACAAGACGAGACAATCTGGAAGATTATAGAAACCTACTTTGCAGACAATCCGCAAGCTTTAGTGAGACATCACATCGAATCGTACAATGATTTCTTCAATGTTGGATTACAACAAATGTTCAAAGAGATGAATCCCCTAAAAATCGAATTGGATTACAATGAGGAAAAGGAAATGAACATGTCAAAATGTTATTTATATTTTGGAGGAAAGGATGCTTCTAAAATTTATTACGGAAAGCCAACCATTTATGAAAAGGAGTCATCTCGTTTTTTATTTCCAAATGAATGTCGTTTACGAAATATGACTTATGGGATGTCTGTACATTACGATATTGACATTGAAATTGAGAGAACTTTAGAACCTGGAGAACAGCAGATGTTAGTAGATGAAAATAATCAAGTCATTTTTGATGAAGATGACGACGGGAGTGATGATAGTGACGTAGATGAAAATCCAGAAAAGGCAAAAGCATTGAAAGACCAAAAGTTAAAAAAGAAACTTACCCCTGCACAGTACGCAGCAATGAAAGAAAACATGGAGAAGAACTTGCTAAGTGGTTCTGATAATGTCGTTATTGAAAAACTTATGTTGAAAGAAATTTATTTGGGTCGTTTTCCTATTATGTTACAGTCTGATTACTGTATATTAAAAGGGATGTCATCTGATATGCGTCATAAGTTAGGTGAATGTAAACACGACTATGGTGGATACTTTATCATTGATGGAAAAGAAAAAACGATTGTTTGTCAAGAAAAATTCGGAGACAATATGCTTCGTATAGGGAAAAGTAGTGACGATAAATATTCGTATACTGCAGAATTGAAATCTGTCTCAGAAAATGCATCAAAATATATTCGTAGTTTATCAGTTCGTATTGTAGAACCACACGGAAATATTGTTGTCTCATTGCCTAATGTACGCAAACCTGTACCATTATTTATATTATTTCGTGCATTGGGAATTACTAGTGATAAGGCAATCATTGAATACTGTACACTACAATTTGCTGAGCTTGTCTCGCCAGTTATGGCAGAGTATTTCAATTCTTCAATTCATGATGCAGGAAATATCAATAATCAGGAAGATGCGCTCAAGTATATTTCACTTTTGATGAAACAACGGTCACATAATACGAATACATATAATGAAGAGCATATTGCAAAAGTGATACATATGTTAGCGGATTATTTTTTACCGCACGTTGGAGAGATGAACTTTATAGACAAAGCATTTCACTTGGGTAATATTGTGTACAGGCTTTTAATGGTTTCCATGAATATTGATTTACCAACTGACCGTGACCATTATAAATTCAAGAGAGTTGAGACAGTTGGTACAATGTTACGGGATTTAGTAAAGGAACACTATAAATCTATGCACATTCAATTACGAAGGAAATTCGAAATACGGTATGAATACCATAAATCAGAATACAAACATCCTGCAGTAATGTTTGAGAAAGAACACCGTACATACTTCAGAGAACGTGATGTGGAGAAAGGTGTTATGAAAGGGTTCAAGGGAAATTGGGGTGGTGGTACACATTCTGCGAAAGTTGGTGTCACTCAAGATTTAAATCGTTTATCGTACAATGGAATGGTCAGTCATTTACGGAAAACAAATATACCTATAGATAACGTAAAAATAGTTGGACCACATATGTTGCACGGGTCTCAATGGGGATTTATTGACCCAATGGACACGCCCGATGGTGGCAATATCGGTATACATAAGTATTTATCCATTATGACGATCGTTACCAGAAGTGTCTCAAGAGAACCACTAAAAGAATTAATTGAAGGTCATTCTACTGTAATACAATTGTCTCAATGTCTGCCTACATTAATAGGTAATAAAGCTAAGATTTTCTTAAATGGGTTATGGGTTGGTGTTACTACAAATCATAATATATTGGTAGACGAGTTGAAATTACAAAGGAGACACGCATTGATTCCAATTACTACAAGCATTACATATCATTACAGTAAAAATACTATTGAGATATTTACAGATGGTGGGCGATTAATGAGACCTATTTTTTATTTTGACAATTTATTGAAGTGTTTTGCTTTTGAAAATGATAAAGAATGGTCAGCAGCGAGTTCTCTCATTGAGAAATACGAGACATTGAAAAGTGCAGGAAATACCAAAGATTCCCTCTGGAATAAATTAATATGTGGATTTCACGACAAAATCGATGATAATTTTGACCCATTCCACGGAAAAGTTTATAAATGGGAAGAACTGTACAAAGAAAAAGTAGAATCGAATCGTACAAAAAAGGCTATACTAGAATATATTGATGCAAATGAGACAGAATCTTCTCTTATTGCATTAAATTCTAAAGTGAAATATCGTGATCCGAAACAGTACACACATATGGAAATACACGAGTCCACTATATTAGGTGTAATGTCCAATATGATCATATATCCGCAACATAATCCTTTGTCTCGTAATTGTTTTTCTTGTGGTCAAAGTAAACAAGCAACTTCATTATATCATACAAATTTCCAAATGCGTATGGATAAAACCGCAGTTTTATTGAACAGTGGACAAGTCCCCTTGGTCAAATCTGAATATTTACAGTACATAAATCAGGAAGAAATGCCATATGGTGAAAATGCAATTGTGGCAATTATGTGTTATACAGGATATAATGTAGAAGACGCTATTCTAGTAAATGAAGCTTCACTTAAACGTGGTCTATTCCGTACAACATATTATTCGACATATGAGACACACGAAGAAAAAGAAGTGAAGAATGGTGAACTTATTACTGAAAAACTATTCACGAATATTCAGAAAGAAGAAAATGTTGTTGGAACGACGATTGGTTATGATTACAATAAATTGGACGAAAATGGTTTGATTCCTGAAAATACTCCTGTAGATGATAAAACTGTACTAATAGGTTTGAGTGGGTATGTTCCAGGAAAGGATATGCGTAAGGATATGTCTAAGAAACCAAAAAAGGGTCAATTAGGTGTTGTAGACAAATCATTCATGACAGAAGACGAAGAAGGCAAGCGTATTGCAAAAGTACGTATCCGTGAAGAACGTATTCCGTCATTTGGAGACAAATTTTCGTCACGTGCGGGTCAGAAAGGTACAATTGGTATGGTAATTCCAGAAGAAAATATGCCTTTTACTAAAAACGGTATTCGACCAGACATTATTATTAATCCACACGCGTTACCAAGTCGTATGACTATTGGACAATTGATTGAATGTGTTGTGGGGAAAGCTTGTGCGATGCATGGTGCATTCGGTAATTGTACAGCATTCCGTACAGAAAGTACCAATGTCTCATTGTTTGGAGAACTTTTGTCTCATTATGGTTATCATAGTACAGGAAATGAAATCATGTATAATGGTATGACAGGACAACAAATTGAGACAGAGATATTCTTTGGTCCAACCTATTATATGAGACTGAAGCATATGGTAAAAGATAAGATTAATTTCCGTGCACGAGGACCAAATACTAATTTGACGAAACAACCTGTATCAGGGCGTGCGAATGATGGTGGTCTACGTATTGGAGAGATGGAACGTGATGCAGTTGTCTCACACGGTGCAACTGCATTTTTACAGGAATCTATGTTAGTACGTGCAGATGATTATCAAATGGCCATATGTAATCAGTCTGGTTCCATTGCTATTTACAACCCAAAGAAGAATATTATGCTTAGTCCAAGTGTGGATGGTCCATTGAAATATACGAAGACTCTAGATTCTGAAGAGGATATTGTACAACAAATTAGCAAATTTGGGCGTAGTTTCAGTATTGTTCGTGTACCATATTCTCTCAAATTACTTATGCAAGAAATGTTAGCTATTAACGTAAAAATGAGTATTATTACAGAAGATAATGTGTCTCAAATGGAGAATATGAAGTTCTCTAATAACATCGATTTATTGTTAGGTAAGAAAGATGCGACACCCAATATGGTGATTAATCGCATTAAAAATGCACTTGATAATGAAGAGGAGGTCGAATCATTGTATAATGAGACACCTACGCCTACGCCTGTACAATCATCTGACCCTCAGACTCCATCATTACCACCTCCATCACAACAATATAATCCAGAATCTCCTTCATATGTCTCGCCTGTATATAATCCAGGAACACCTGTATATATGCCATCATCTAATGAAATCCAAACACCTAATTCAAATGATAGTTCTGCATTTGATATAAATGCTGATTATACTGAAAATGAAGATGAAATAATGACAGGTGGTACAGTACATTGTCGTGGAGATGTAAAGCCACGTATTTGGATTGTTGTAGAAAAGAGAGGTGGAGAATATGTCATTGAGACACAAGACCCAGAAGGCCTTATTCCAGGAGATACAGTAAGAAAGGTTGGTCGAAATGACATATATTTCCCAGACGATTCATTCGTATATGCACAAAAAGACCAATTAGATATTGCACAACCATATCAAGACCCTGCAGAAATGATGTTTAACACACCTATGATTAATCCTGTACAACAACAGGCAATGCAAGTACCGCCTGCAGGTATTAATTTTGCCCCCACTATACGTATTGTACAGGGAGATGATAATTCAAAAAATACAGAAAGTGTCTCGGAACCTGTAGAAGAAACTATTCAGCCTTTTGTACAAGATAACAACAATGTAATGGAAAGTGTATACACAGATAATAGTGCAAAAGCATCACCATCAGAACCCGAAAGTTCAATCGATTTTCAAAATATCAAAATAATTAAAAAAGAATAATTCTACAGAAAATTGAAAATGTATAAACAAATAACTTGAAAATATATAAGTATACGGTATTTATATATTTCCAGAAGTAAGATGAATTCAAATCAAAATCAGTTAATGCAAATTTACAATGCTCGGGTAAATATACTCGACATACTGAATCAAGTGTATTCCTACGACGTAAGTGAGTATGAGGGATTTAGTACAAATGAAGTAGATACAATGATTTCTATGAATCAGTTGGATATGTTACTAACAAAAACAACTGGTGAAGAGGGACAGCCGATTCATAAGACTTATGTCAAATTCGTTTTAAAAGATGCAAACACAAAAAATAATGTTTTGAAGTTGAACCAAATCATCGAAGATTTATATGTTCTTACAGATACAATGACCAAAGAAGATTGTCTAGTGATTATAATGGAAGGAGAACCAAATGATACAATGATTTCTCATCTGAACTATATTTATCAGAATGATGGCATTTTTACTGTTGTACATAATATCAAGCGATTACAGTTCAATATACTGAATCACGATTTAGTTCCAAAGGTAGAAATTCTAAGTGACCAAGATATTGAGACAATGAAAAGCAAATATCAAGTGAAAAATTTAGCGCAATTACCTGAAATTTCTCGATATGACCCACAAGCATTAGCGATCTGTTTACGTCCTGGAAAAGTATGTCGATTTTACCGTAAAAGTCCAACTGCACTGGAAACTGAATATTATCGACATTGTATATAATAATATGAACATTGCATACTGTACATAATAATGTTGTTTCATAGTTGCTATTTGTCTGATTATGTTTGTTCGTACTATTTAACATTCCCTCCAAATATGATGGGTTATAGCGGGTCTACTTTTTTTCCGCATTTGATGTTAGGATACTCTTACTTTGCGTGTCCGATGTATGCACCGTGTGTAAAAGATGGTGGGTGTCGTTATTGTGGTCTAAATGCGAGACATCATCGTAAATATTTTTTGTACAGTATTATGGCCAGTAAAATACAAAAATGTTTTTTACGATATTATTTCCGTACAAATATCATGAAAGAAATCTGTACACGTATATCGTACACGAAATTATCAAAAACAGGCGAAATGCTACATATATTTTTGATGAAACGATTTCATTTTATACCAGTGAAGATTTAAAATGGGACGCCCTGAAAGGGCGTCATTTCAAAACGTTACTGGGATCTGACCCTCTATGATTTTAAATGTCCCATTTTAAATCTTCGAGTGTTTAAAGTATATCGTTTGAGACATCACGACCGTTTGATGCACATTATTCGAACGAGTTTCTTTTGGGTAGAAAATTGATAAATATCTTTACAATATGAATAAAAATATATTTATTATTAGTTGTCTATACTATGAGTGTGTTTGCTTTAACAGAAGAGTACATTGATACTGTACAAGATAATGCGCGTATGTCGCCAAAAGGATATGTAATTCCAAAATCTTGTTTGGACCCGCGTGATTTGACAGAACTGAAAGATTCTCTTACGGTTTCTCCAAAAGAATCATTTGGTATGAAGAAAATGGGGAATGGTGCAAAATCTTGTCCTGTAGTCATTTATCGAG
>Ga0206130_10008181_pt1 | contig 11335 bp, 6 predicted proteins | sample Helgoland_Spring_9_FD_148637 | JGI IMG/M metagenome (GOLD analysis project Ga0206130, IMG submission 148637) | Pelagic subsurface seawater microbial communities from Kabeltonne, Helgoland, North Sea - Helgoland_Spring_Bloom_20160512_1 | ecosystem: Environmental > Aquatic > Marine > Epipelagic ...
CCCCCCGTGCTCCACTGACAGGTGCCGTCACAAGCTCGCGTCCATGCCGCGCTGGCTCTCCTCCAAAAAGGTGGAGACCGTGCGCGCGCTCCTCGCCGGTGCGCATGCGGCGTTCCCCGCCCCATCTGATGCGCTTCTAATCGCGTGCGCGTGCCCCGTGCGCAGAGGACCCCGCCATGCTGTGCGCAGCCAGCATTCCAACCCGTTACAATGCGCCACAAACGCTCACCGGCATGCTATTACACACAGTTTGCGCGAGTCCCTGGGCATCTCCGCCGACGGTTCGGAGAAGGCCTTCAGCGCCAAGGACATCCACGCGATGATCGCGCGGCCGCCGCCGCCCATCCTCTTCAACGTGCGCGAGCCCGAGAAGAACATCTGTCACGCCTTCGTCGCCGTCGACCCGAGCGGCGGCGGCGCCTCCGCCTTCTCCATCGCCTCCATCGTCCAGGACCACACGGGCTTCACGCACGTGCGCCCCTGCCCGCCTGCCCCTCCCCCTGTTGCCCCGGCGCCCCCGGCGGCCGCGGCGGCGCCCCGGGCACGACGCCGGCCTCGCCCAGCGGCTCGCGCCACATGGTCGAGAGCGTGCTCGTCAGCACCACGAGCGCCTCGGGCCGCTGCGCCATGCCCGCCAGAAACGCCGGCACCACGGCCGGCAGCACGCGCCGCTCCAGGTCGACCACGAGCTCCGGCTCCGCCTGCGCGTAGTGCCGCCGTACGGCCGGCAGCGTGTGCAGCGCGAAGAGCAGCGCCGCGCGCCGCGCCGCGATGCCCGGGTAGTCGCGCGGCGACTGCAGGATGCGCCCCCACTCGAGCGCGGCCTGGTTGTGCGCGTCCGAGGGCCCCGCCTCGCGCCCCAGCAGCGCGACCACGGCGCGCAGCGCGCGGTCCAGCTCCGCCCCCAGCGCCTCCACCGACAGGCCGCCGCGCGTGCCGAGCGGCTCGCCAAAGAGCAGCGTGCTGAGCATGCGAGCGCGCGAGCAGCCACGCCCGTTCCTCGCCCGCCCCTCGCCCCACACCCACCCACCGCGCGCGCAGGTCCTGGGCGTCGACGCGCTGCACACCAAGGACGTGCGCCAGACCCACCGGCTGCTCGTGCAGCACCTAGCGCACATCCGCGAGATCGCGCTCTTCTCGCGCTGCAAGCTCGTCTTCATTTTTGAGTGCGCGCACGCGCATGCTCACCCTCACCCTAACCCTCACCCTAACCCCAACCCTAACCCTAACCCCGACGCGTGCCCACGGCAGATCCAATCTCGCCTTCGAGTCGCAGCACCTGCTGCACGCCGTGCAGGAGGCGGGCATCAAGAACTGGGTCTCGCTCTCCGAGGGCCAGCAGGGCTCGCTCGGGTGGCTGACCACGGCCGAGCGCAAGGCGCGCGCGTTCCGGTGCCCCCATTCCTCTCTCGTGCTCACTGTGCGCTGCGCGTTTGTGTGCGCAGCAACAAATGTGCCTGCTCGTGCGCGAGGCGCTGTCGGTGGGCAAGATCGCCATCGCGGAGCACTTCTTCTCGACCGAGCTCGCCCTCACCGAGGCCAAGATGCGCATCCGCGACGAGCTCTCGAGCTACTGCGTGGTCACCGAGGCGCCCAAGACCACCTTTGGCAAGGCGCGCGCGTCCGAATCATGCGCGTTCTTACCGGTCAACCCTCACACTCCCTCACGCTCACACTCCCTCACCCACTCGGACACAGGTACGGACCACCTACACGGGGAAGCTGTACGGCAAGCAGGACGATCTGTGCATCGCCATCCAGCTGGCGCTCATCGGCTGCCAGCGCTTCTTCCAGGAGCCGCGGTACCGCAACTTCCGCGCCAACGACTACTTGACGCCCAACGGGCTCTGCGGGATCGGCGCGTGACGCGCCGCCCCGCTGCGCCACTAGCCGCGCGCGCGCTTCCGGGCGCGCGAGGCGGCGATGCTGCGCGCGTTGGGGATGCTCGAGAGGACGTCGAGCGGCTCGGACTCGGTGACGTAGGCGCGGCGCGGCTTGCCCGGCTGGCTGTGCAGCGCGAGGCGCACGGTGACGCGCACGCGGAAGGCGGCGCGCGGGTTGACGTCGCTCGAGAGCTTGGTCATGTAGAACTTGAACTGCGGCGGCGCGGCGGGCAAGCCGCACAGGAAGGTCTCGGGCACGAGCGTCTGCTCAACGCGGCCCGTCTCGGCGTGGACGCTGTCGATGGAGACGCTCGACTTGTCGAGGTCGACGCCGGTGCCAAAGGGCAGCACCTCCGTCCGCTCCTCCTCGACCCACTGGGTCCTCGGGCCCGAGTTGCCCTCGGCGAGCAGCACGGCGTTCGCCGCGTCCACCGAGCGCCGCACGGCCGCGTCGACGTCCGCGGTGCGCTCCTCGTCGCTGAGCGCCGCCTCGGTCGCCTGCTCGGCGGCGGACTTGGCCGCCGCCGCGAGCTCCTCCACCGTGCGCTCCACGAGCGCCTGGTACGTGCTGGTGAGCACCGGCGTGCACTTGAGCTGACGGCGCTTGCCGCACACGGTGAGGATGGGCCCGCTGAGCATGGCCCGAGGGGCGAGCCGGCCGGTCCCGTGCGCCGCCGACCGGGCGTCGAACGTGACGTACGGGACCGGCGCCTGCCTGAGCCCGGTCGCGGGATCGTGCAGCTGGAGCGTGACGTGCCGCGTCGCCTCACGGCGCCAGTCCTTGGTGCTCTTGCAGAGCGTGCTCAGCTTGCTCAGCGTGGCGGTGTCGAGGCGTGGGGCGAGGATGCTGCACAGGTCGGTCGAGGCGCGCTCATCGTGGAGCAGTGCGCCGAGCGTGGCGCTCATGCGGCGCGTGGGTCTCCGTGCGTGCGCTCGGGAAACTTCTAGCGTGCGGTGTTCGTAAACTCGCAAAAAAGCAAACACCCGCCCAAAAAAGCGGTGCCACGGTTGGTGGCACCGCTTTTTGGGTCGGCGGGCGGGGAGGGAGGGGGAGGAAGAAGGGGTGCCACCAGCGGACACGTCGACGAACCCGGGCGATCTCCCACCGGGAGATCCATTTGCCCCACCAAGAATGTGAGCACCCTGAAAGTGATCACATTGTGGGGGCGGCCGAGATTCTAGAATTGGAATAGTGACTTTTTGAGGGTAAAATAGTGAGTTGGTTGGTTACACCCCCTACCCCCTTCCCCTCTCCCCCGCTCTACTCGAGCTTCACGCGAAACAGCCCGTCAAAGACGGCGTCCACGACGCTGGGCGTGTAGCGCATGCGCCGGTCCGGCACGGCCGCTGCGAGCGACTTGTCCACCGCGATGGCTGCACCCGCACCGTTCATCACCCGCTGAAATACGCGACCCAATCCCTCCTTGATGTTGGCAACGTTGGCCTCGAGTTGCAGCAGCTCCCCCACAAGCGCGCCCACTCGCACGCAGGCCAGCTCCAAATCGCTGCGATTCTCTTGGATGGCTTCCCGTCGTCCCTTGAGCCCCCGCAGCGTTTGCTTGAGTTTCGTAACCTCTCTCTTGTACCCTCCCCCGGGGGGGCCAAAGGTTGCGACGTTGTTAGGCGCGCGCTGCCGTATGTCCCGAATGTCCTCTTCCATGCTCGTGATCAGAGCGCCCTGCCTCCTTAAGAATTCGTTGACCGCATTCGCGTCGTTCTCCGCCAGGTAGTACGCCTGCCGCGCCGGCACGAACCGCTGGCTGTAGTCGGCGGTGAAGTACCAGAGAAGCCCCGAGCCAAAGACGGTTGCTCCCACCGCGCTCGCGGCCGCCGTGGCGGACGCGAGCGCTGCCTCCAGACCGGGAATGGAGTAGACGATGCTGGCCGCGGTGCGAGCGATCGCTCCGCCGTGCCTCCTGGCGGCTTGCGCCCTGGCCAGCTCAAGGGACATTCCGTATCCCCTCGCATGCGCCATCCCAACGGCCGCTTGCTGCACCACGCTGTCCGGCACCCGCAGCATGGTCAGCAGCTGCGTGATGAGGGTCCCGGTCGCGGCCGCCCCGACCCCGCCGACCGTGCCGGCGGCCCCGGCAACCGCTTGCTGGACCGCGGAGTCTTCGGCCGTCGCGTCGAGGCCGATCCGGTACAGGCCCTGGCCCAGCCTCGCGACGCCGCCACCCACCATGAACGCACCAGCGACGGTCGCCCACGCGGGCGCGGTGCTCACGCCGATCAGCACGGCGCCCGTGCCGAGCGCCACCGAGCCTTGGCCGATGTCGCTCAGCGCCAGGTACCTGCCAAAGCTCGCGAGGCGGTCCACCGAAATGATCTTGTCGACGAGTCCTGGGTAGGCGTCGGACGAGGTGATCCACTCGGCCATCGGCGTGAGGTCCTGGTACCTCCCCGGGCCGGCGTCCCACCGCGCCCTGGACCGTGTCTGCGCGCCGATGTCCGCCACGTTTGGCGCGCAGTTGAAAAAGGTGTCCACGGGCTCCACCCAGTAGTCCGCGTTGGGTGGCGGGGGCGGCACGTAGGCCTTGCCCTTGATGTCCCCAAACGGGCGCGCCTGGCGATCTGCGGTGGCGATCGTGATCCCGGTCGGCTCCTGCGGAAGGGCGAGCTTCTGGCGCGCTTCCGGCGTCATGCCGAGCAGCGCGCCCGTGTTCAGGTCCAGCGCGTCCTGCATGTCGTCGGCAAAGGCCGGGTCGAGCCACCCGATCTTTTTGAGGAAGAGCACCTCGCCGTGCATCTGCGCCATCATCGCGAGCTGCTCGCAGTCGGGCCTGGTTTGCTCGATGCGGTGCATGGTCGCTACATGCGCCTCGACCATCGCTTCGAAGAGCACGACGCTTTGCTGCTCGGACAGCGGCAGCGGGAAGGGGCCGTCCATGACTGCGCGGTTCCCCTCTACTTAAACGTGTGGTAACGGTGTCTTTATCTTTTTCGCTACGCCGATGGACCGACGACTACCAGACACGCCTCCGAGAGCCGCACAGCCGCGCACTTTGCAAACGCGCTCGTGGCGCCGTCTGCGCCCAACGCCAGCGACTCGGCGTCGTCGCCCGCGCCATCCACGGCCTCGCACGTCACGGGCAGCTCGGCCAGCAGCGGGCGCAGCATCGCCACGCCGACGCCCAGCGCGCCCACGAGCGCGCGCCGCGACGCCTCGTTGCTCGCCGGGGCGGCAGCGGCCGCCGGCACGGTGTTGATCTTGAACAGCGCCTTGGCGGCCTTGATGCGCTCGTACTCGCTCTCCACCGCCTCGTTGGCCTGCAGGTACTCCAAAAGCACGACTTCGGCCGTTGTGATGACGTCGTACGTCTGGGTGATCTCGGTCAGGTCGCCATCCTTGACAACGTCCGGGTCCCCAAGTGTGATCTCGGCGGGCACGCCGACACCAACATCGGGTCTCTCCACCGGCAAGTTGAAGGCGTCCTCCCGCTCCTGATTACACCAGCTGCTCCACTTCATGTCGGCCGGGCGCACACCCGCGTATGACCACGACGACACGCTCGAGTTGCTGAGCTTGCTGAGGTACAGCTGTTCGAGCAGGCCCACGAACTGCAGCGTCAACAGATGCAGCTGGTCCAGCTGGCGGTTCACCTCGCGGTTGTAGACGTTCCTCCTCTGCGTGGCCACATACGGGCTGGGTTCTGCGGAGTACCAGTACGACCGCTCGTCGCTGTCGGGCGGCAGCGTGAGCGTCAGCGCAACGGCGTCGAACTCCTGGCCGAGCTCCGCGCTCGCCAGCGATGCCACGACGGCCTGCACGACGCGCTCCGCATTCCACGCGAGAGACGACACCTGCGACGCCACGCGCACGGACTCCTTGCTGCACACGTGCGCCTCGGCCGCGCGCGCGACCGCGTCGGAGGTCAGGGCGCGCGTCGTCTGCGCGTTGCCCTGGTCGTCCTCGAGCGGCGGCAGCTCCTCCTCCTCCTCGTCTTCTGGCGGCGCCCTGCTGGCCGCGTACGTCGCGACCACGCGCCCGCTCTCCTCGCGCTTCAGGTGGACCATGTTAGGATGCACGCCCTCGATCTCCGGGTCGTCCAAGGGGTCGCGCAGGCAGTCGAGGGTCGGTTTGAGGAGGATGTGCAGCGGCTGCTTGGAGGGCGCGCCGTCCGCCGGCCTCGCGCGCAGGCAGCGCGCGAGGTCGGCGAACGCCTCCACGAGGTCGGCACCGAACACGGGCACGGTGCCAAACATCGGCGCGGCGCACGGCGGCAGCGTGGGCGCCGGGCGCGCGTCGCCAAACCCAAACGGCACGTAGAAGGTGCGGTCGTTGCGCTCGAGCTTGACCGCGGCGAGCGCCTCGGCCAGCTCGTCGACGCTCAGGTTCTCGGCCTCGTCGGGGTTGGGCTCGAGCTGCAGGCTCGCCATCCGGAAGCGCATGGCGGCGACGAGCTGGCGGCGCGGCAGGGCGAGCGTCTTGCGCAGCGGCGCGCGCGCGTTCAGCTCGTCCTCCGAGAAGATCTGCCCCGCCTCGAGGAGGCGCGCGGACGGATAGGCGGCGGTCATCGCCGGCGCGAGCGCCCCGCCGTCGCCCTCGACGGCCCGCGCGCGCAAAAAGGCGGCCGCGCCGTCGTGCGGGTGGCCAAAGAGCGACGCCGTCGGGGCGTGCGGCAGCCGCGTGGGCGGGGACTTCTCAAACGCGGCCGCGGCGCGCACGGCCGTGTGCGCGCAGTTGCGGATGAGCGGCGCCATCGCCGCGCGCACGTGGTAGTAGTTCTGGCTGAAGAGCACGCGGTCGAGCAGCAGCCCGGCGTCCCGCCCCGCCTGCGTGGCCACCAGCGCGATGTCGCGGCGGTGGGGCGCAAAGTCGGTAGCCGCGTCCTCTCCTCCCGACGCGTTGCCGCCGCCGCCGACGAGCAGCAGCAGGTGCTCCCCCGCGGCGCGGAGGCGCGTCGCGGCCCTGGCGGACGCCCGCTCCAGCATCTGCACCTGGCGCGCGCCGCCGCCCGCCGCGTACATTGCGAGCAGCTCGGCGATCCACAGGTCGCCAAAGATCTGGCACGCGAGCAAGTCGGCGTTGGCGTGCCGCAGGCCGAGGGCCTCAAGCACCGACTTGTCGTCCCGCGACTGCGCGCGCTTGGCCACCAGGCGCAGGCGGCGCCGCGTGCGTTCGGGGATCGAAACGATCGATGCAGCAAACTGGATGTCCGCCGGCGTGAACAGGACGAGGGTTGAGTAGCCGTGGGGCGTCTGCCATGCGCTCGTTTGGGTGACCGTCACGCTCGTGCACCGGCACACCAGAGCGATGCGCGTGTCGAGCGACGCCTCCCACTGCGGCACGAACCGGGCGAGCGCGATCGTGCTTGCGCGCATGCTCTCGGTGAACGCCTTTGTGGCGCTCTCGTATCTGGAAAACTCGCGCACAGTGACGCCGTCCGTGATTGTGTCGGCGTACTCGGTCGAGAGGGGCGCGCCGCTCGCAAAGAGGCGACCCGAATGGACCGCGCGCACGCGCTGCGGCAGCTTGCGCACCCACGTGGCCGTCGACGGGGTTTGGGGAAGCCGCGTGTCGCGCAGAGCGACCTCCATTTGTCTGAGCACCGCGTTTACGGGACTGTCATCGGCAAAGAAGGGATCGATGAGTTTGCGTTTGAGCAGCGTTTTGACCGCGAGGAACTGGGTATTCCTGGCCTTCATCGATGCATCGGTCAGCTTAAACTTGGTCGCCACCTTGGTCGTGCCGTTGAATACCCCCTGCAGGCGATTCTCTGCAAAGTTTGACGCCACGGCCTGGCTCATCCACCACACGGGCCCAAGCACGCGTCGGTCGAACCAGGTGTAGTACTCACCCTTGCTGTCCCTCAGGCCCTCGTCGAGCATCTCGGAGAGCTTCAGCACGGCCTTGCGCGCGCGCTCGATGGTGCGAATCGCTCCGGCCGCGGCCGCCGCCAACGCGCACACGTCCTCGCGGTCACAGTGGATCTCGTGGTACTGTGTGCCGGGACTGCACGCCATTGAGTCATCGACCGACACCCGGATGTGCATCGTCGTTGTAAAAAAATCCCGGATTGCCATGTCCGCCATGCCGATGTTGGTGTACTCTGGGTCATCGAGCCAGTTCCACATCACGTGCTCTTTGCGATGATCGGAGTCGTTTTGCGCGTCACTAAACGGGTTGGGAATGGTTCCGCTGTTGGGGTCCCCCGATTGGACGAGCGAAAGCGACTCGAGTGTCTTTGTGAACTCCTCGAGTGTCATGACGACCTTCCTATCGTCTGGCAACGGCTTTTCCGTGAGGTACGCTTTGGTGGCCGCGTTGACGGTATCGACAAATTGCCCTCCGGCTTGGGGATTGGTGGGCTCGGTGAGCTCGCCCGTCTTTTGCTTCATGCGGGTCATGAGAGCCCTCGTCCAACGCCACCCGTACGCCGTCGCCAAGGTTGCGATCAAACCCGCGCCACCCGCCAGCACGCCGTACGCTGCTGCCAATTGCCACTCAATGCCCGCGACCGCGACGCCCTGCACAAAAGTTGCGGCGGTCGTTGTGAGCGTGCTTGAGTACTCGTCGAGATAGCTCTTGCTTTGCTGTTTGATCCTTTTCGCATTGTCCATGATCATCACCTTGAGTTGCGGCGGGTAGCTGAGTGGGTAGGGCGTGCGCAGCACGTTGCACCGAACATCGTAGACGCGGTGCGGGATCAGCGTGGCCTCGGCCAGAAGCACGGCTTCGCCCACGGGCGCGCCGTTGTTTGCGTACACCTGCACCACGCCGACCTTGACGCCTTGCAAGGGGTGCTGGCCATCCTCGATGGCCGCCACGAACGCCAGCGGGGAGAAGACGCGCGTGTCCGTCTCGGCGTCCTCGTGCATCCCGCGGTGCCACGTTAGGTTGTGCACGCGCGTGTTGTCGCGCGCATCGCTCCGCACTCCTTGCGACACGTACCCGTCGAGGAGGAGCTCCACCCCACCCTTCCGCTTGCGCACTTGCACCACGATCTCCGGCGCGTTCGCGTCGGTGGTTGGGGCGGCGACCGTGCCTGGCGCCGGTGGGGGCGGTGAGGGCGGCAGCGCGGCGTACTCGGCACGAGACTCGCTCAGCGTGAGCAGGTGGCGCTCGAGGGGATCGCTCGCCTCGTTGTCGTACACCGAGGTCGTCGCCTGCGCACGGAAGAGGGCCTCCTCCGCGCTCATGATGCGCGCGCGCTCCACCCTGCTAGAGGCCGCCCGTTCGGAGCATTATCACCCGCTTTTGGCAAGCGCGCGCCCGCCTAGGGACGATAACACTCGCCACGCGCGGCCCCTAGCAGGGAGGGGTGTGTGGCTCGCGTTGCGCGCGCGTGCGTGTGCACGCACACACCATGAGCGCCGACGAGGCGGAGCGCTACAAGGCCTTCGTGGAGCGGTCGCTGGCCGAGCTGCAGTGCGGCCTCGCGCTCGACAATGGCGACGCGGCGAGCAGCAAGGGCAAGATCGCCGCGGCGTTTGCGGCGCGCAAGGGCCTCAAGCGCAACGCCGCGCAGCTCGTGCTCGAGGGCCGCTTCCTGCTCGGCGCGGACGACGCGGCCTACCTCGCGAGCGGGCTGGGGCTGCTCTGGTCGACGGTGGGCGCCAAGGAGTGCGGCGCGCGCGCCGCCGACGCGGACGAGCTCGCGCTCGCGCCCGCCGCGCTCTACATGCCCGAGGCGACCAACGGCATCCGCGCGGGCCTGCTGCGCGCGCTCAAGGCGAGCCACGCGACGCAGCAGCGCGGCGACAGGCGCGAGACGCTCGGCGGGTTTCTGAAGCGGCTGAAGCCGCTGCTGGAGGTCGAGGAGATCAAGCGCGCGGTCGACGAGAGCGGCGCGTTCGCCCAGGCGATCGACGACCTGGGCGGTGACAGCAATGCCACCAACGACGCGGTCAAGGCCGCGCTGCCCGCGCTCGCCAGGGGCCTGCTCGATCTGAGGAAGGCGCTGCTCCAGCGGAGCTCCGGCGAGAGCCTCGCCACGTCCATCCTGAACGCGCAGGCGAAGCAGGTCGACGGCGCCCAGCGGCGGATCGACGAGGCCAAGCGGCGGGAGCAGGCGGCGGCGAAGAAGGCCGAGGCGTTGGGGGTGGCGCTTGCGCAGGTGGAGACGGAGCTGAGCACGTTGAAGGTCTCCTTCGACAAGGAGGCGGCGGCGCGCAAGGACGCCCAGACGAAGGTGCGCGACGCAGTGGCGGAGCTCGCAACCAGGGCGCTGGAGCTGAAGAGGTGCGAGGAGGCCAAGAGCGCCCTCGAAGGCCAGGTCAGGGTGATCGAGGCGAAGCTCGAGACGGCCCAGACGGAAGTGGAAGCCAAGGAACAGAAGCTGCGCGAGCGCGCCGGTGCGGAGGGCGCGTTGGAGGCAAGGCGCGCCAAGGCGCAAGCGGAGCTGGACACGGCGAATGCGAAGGTGACGCAGCAGGAGAAGGAGCTGGTGGAGACGCGCGCGCGGCTCGTCAAGGCCGAGGGGGAGCAACGCAAGGCCGCCGCTCAAGTCGAAGAAGTCAAGGCGGAGATGGAAGCGCGCAGCGAAAGGTGCAAGGAGGAGCTCGGCAAGCAAGCGGCCAGTATAGCCGCGTGCGACGCGATCAAAGCGATGCTGAGCCAGTGCAACGAGAAGCGCGACGATCTCGAGAAGCAGCTGCAGACGTGCACGGAACAGCTGGATGCGCTCAAGGCGGACAAGAGCACGACCACGGAGGCCTTGCGGGCCACCCTAACCGCCGAGATCCAAAAGCTGCAGGAGGAGCTTGCGCGGGCAAAAACGCAACAGGACGCGCTCGGCGCAAAGCAAGCATTGGCCGAGGCAAAGGCGACGGAGGAGAAGGCAAGGGCCGAAGTGACCCAGCTAGAGCTCACGCTTGCGCGAGAGCAACTGGACGCGGAGCAAGCAAAGCTCGTTACCGTCACGAAGGAGCGGGATGCGTGCCAGAAAACCGCGACGCAAGCAATTGCGTACGCGGAAGAGATTGTCTCGTTCAGAGCACAGTGCCGCGCAAAGCTGAGGGAGGCGCAAAACGAGGCGGAGAGGGAACGAGAGGAGGCGATTAAGGCACAGAACGAAGCGAACGAGGCGCGCGCGGCGCACGACGCGGTGAAGAACGAGGCGGCGGTGGCCCAGGCGGCGGCAAAGGCGGTGCAGCTAGACCTGAAGAAGGCAAAAGAGGAGACAGCAAAGGTAAAGAGGTCGGTGCTCGCGCTGCGAATGCAGCGCAACTCGTACAAGGCGCAGAAGAACCAGGCCAGAGCCCAGCTGCGCCGTAGCCTGCGCGTGCGGGCAAAGCTGAAGGAGAAGATCAAGGATTGCGAGGCGCGAGCATTGGGGGCGTCGGCGAGAACGTCCGAGGCCAAGGAGAAGGTCGATGCCGAGGCTTCGGCCCTCGCAGCGGAAGAGGTGCGCGAGGCAGTTGCCGAGGTGAAGGAGGAGGAGGAGGCAGAGGAGGTGCGCGAGAACGAGTTCGCCTTCCTCACGCAAAGCAACGAGGGCGCCAAGCAG
>Ga0206130_10008190_pt1 | contig 11324 bp, 9 predicted proteins | sample Helgoland_Spring_9_FD_148637 | JGI IMG/M metagenome (GOLD analysis project Ga0206130, IMG submission 148637) | Pelagic subsurface seawater microbial communities from Kabeltonne, Helgoland, North Sea - Helgoland_Spring_Bloom_20160512_1 | ecosystem: Environmental > Aquatic > Marine > Epipelagic ...
CACTGCCAGAGCGCGGCGCAACATTCCCAGAGTAAGTGACCTGGACCTGCGCTCTAAAATTTTCATAACCCGTTCGGGTATTGCCTTCGGCATCTAAAAGCGCATTCCCACTACCACTGCCTTCATCCAAATCGTCAAAATCATCAACATCATCAAATGCTGTACGAGCGGATTCACCTGTATCGGGTCCCAGCGCCGCGTTTGAGTTCGCTGTACAGCCATTGCCACCGGATACGCCATCACAGGGCGGCACGCCGCCAACGGGCGAGTTTTCATCAAACCGCTTGGCTTTAATTTCACTGCTGTAGGATTGCGCCAGTTCTATGGCTTTGGTTTCGTCATAGGTGTAGGCGCCGCTCACGGTGTTTTGAGCAAGCATCTGGGTTACAGCGGTCAAGGCGATCCCTAAGATCACGATCACCACAACCATCTCAACCAGCGTAACGCCGAATTGAACGAGGGTTTGTGAAGGCCGTCGATTACGCATTGATCATCATTCACTGGTGACGAGTATTAATACCTTAAAGCCAAGGCCGTTTTACCGCAAAGCCAATCAAGAGTTAGCCACTTTAGCTTGCAAAAATGGAAAGTATGATCGCCACAAATGGAGCAATAAAACAGGGTCGGGTCTAAGTCGGGTTTCGGGTTTCGGGTTTCGGGTTTGTGATTTATCACAACCGCCAATTGAACCGCAATCACGCTTTATTATAAGCAGGCCCCCCTATGGACAAAACCAGCTGGCGAGATACAAAGACTATTTTGACCATTCAGACATATCGGAAAACCGTCGCTATCCACGGATTCGACTTCACCATCGCTTGCATAAGCCAGCGTGATCGGCGAACTAATCGCACCGCAGGCAGTGCCAGACCCAACCGCACCCGCAGTTATTGCAACGTCGTTACTTGGGAAAGTTTTCGTCGAGTCGATTGCGCCGCTTACTAGGGAGGACACTGTGACATTCGAGCCACTCACAGACATCTTCAGTTGAACGTTTTGTTGTCCTAATGACGTCTGCTGAGCACCTCGAGCTATCGAGAGAATGCTATCTCTTACAACAATCTCATCGAACCCTCCAGTGTCTGCTAACCTTCCGATTGAAACGGACATCAAGATACCGACGAGAGCAATAACAGCAATCAATTCAACAATCGTAAACCCTGCTAACCGATAATTCACTGGCGGTTTAGGACACCGAAGGCTTTTGGATTAGCTTATGGTGCTGTTCCAACCGTTATAGCACTAATGACACCAGTCGCCACGGTGTAAGTAAACTGTGCAGCATAGGCGCCTGTGGCAGCGGACTCAGGGAGATAAATCCAATCACAAGTAGCTAAGGTTGCATTGTTATCCACGGCATACCACTCAGTTCCAGCGGAAAACCGCGCATCAGCCTCTGCCAATGCATTCGCCCCAGTAGTGGCAGCAGATGTTCCTGTAATGACCGCGGGCGCTTGCGCACCCAAAGCGCCCGAGAAAATTCCCGCGCATTGGTCTAGTCCGCCGCCGCCAGCGCCATCATCTGTTGGATAACCCGAAGAATTGAGCACCAGGTCATCGGTGCCATCTTCATCCATATCGATAGGGCTGATTTTTCCACCAGCGATATACTTAGCCTTCGCCAAACCTATCGCTGACATCAAGGCGCCCCTGACGCCTTCAGCAACAGCCAATTGTGCATCATCCTGCACATCAATGAATCGCGGTAAGGCCGTTGCCGCCAATATCCCTAGAATAATAATTACAACCACCAGCTCAACAATGGTGAACCCTTTTTGATTGTCTCGGTTTAACCTAGCCATACTTAAATCTCCCTGATTTATTTCTTAAGTTTGTTCCTCTATTGAGCTCAATTCAAGGTCTGAAGTGAGCTTTTTAAACGATTACTGCATTTTTTTTAACGCAAAAAACACCTTCTAGTCGTTAATTTTCCTCATAGTCTGATACTGCTATCTCTTAACTGATTTTTCTTGGTTACAGGGCAACCACGATTCATTGTCTATCTTTCGATCATCGTGATCACCGAGCCGCTGCGCCCAAATCCCAGATCGGCAAAAATACGCCCAATGCCAAAATCAGCACCAACCCCGCAATGAACATAATGAGGATCGGCTCGATACTCGCTGTCAGTCGATTCAAGTCATATTCCACTTCGCCATCGTAGAAATCCGAGACCTCATCCAGCAGATCCGGCAGGCTGCCACTCTCCTCACCGACTGCTATCATTTGTAGCACAAGGGGTAAAAAGATCTCGCTGCGCTGGGCCGTTAAGTATAAAGACTCGCCGCGGGAAACACCGCCGCCCATACCAGCGACTTGTTTACCGATATACTTATTGCCCACCACGTCCGCGACCACGTTAAGCGCTGTCACAATCGGCACACCCGAGCGGCCCAAAATCGCAAAGGTCTTGGCAAACCGGGCAAGGGCAATTCGCTCGAAAATGCTGCCCACTAATGGCATCTTGAGCCGCAGTTGGTCCCACATGAGGCCGCCCTTGGCGGTTTTGGTCCAATACTGGAAGCTACCGTAGCCGATAACGATCAAACTTAAAATCACTGGCCAAAAATTGAGGGCAAAATCCGAGGTCGCAATCAGCGCCTTTGTTTGCCAGGGCAAATCGGCGCCCATCTTTGAAAACACGCCCGAAAACGCGGGGATCACAAACACCGTGACCACCGCAATGGCGCCTGCCATTGCCATTAACACAAACATCGGATAACGCGTTGCGCTTTTTAATTGCTTGTCGGTATTGCGCTCGATCTCCATATAGCGCCCAAGGTCTTGGAAGGCCAAATCTAAACGGCCCGTATTTTCACCCACCCGGACCAAGCTCAAAAACAAATCGTTAAACACTTTAGGGTGCTGACTCATGCCTTCGGACAAGGTATTGCCACGCTCTAAGGATTGGATGACGGATTTCAGCACCCGGCGCATGGCAGGGTTAGACAGCGATGCCTCAAGGCCTCGGATGGCCCGATCTAACGGCAAACCGGCTTTGGTGAGGTTGTACATTTGTCGGGAGAAGGTGATTAATTCGATCGAGGTGATTTTATCTTGAATCAGAATCTGCTTCAGCGAGCGACCACCTAATACATCGTCTTCTGCCAGCTTTAACTCGATCGGCGTGATTCGGCTACCCAGAAGGGTGTCTGCTGCCGCATCCAGGTTCGCCGCATCGATAATGCCATCGACCAAGCCGCCGTCGATATTACGCCCCTTGTAAGCAAAAGAGGCCATTAGGTGAGCCGCTCAAGGGTGAGTTCGTTAAGCGGGCTGTTCTCGCGCTCCGCGCTTAAACCCGGCGCGTCAGCAGATTCGCCGCCCCCTGGCTGTGAGGTGGCTGGCTCGTATGGTATCGGCTCATGGGGCGCAAGGCTTGGCGCCTCGGCCTCTTCAAACTGCTGCGCAACCCGCAGCACTTCGCTAATGGTGGTCACGCCGTTGACCGCATGCTCCAGCGCACTCACGATGAGCGGTTTAAAGCCTGGTTGCGCATTCGCCAACTGTACAAATTCTGAGGCATTGCCACGACGCAGGGCATCCGCAATATTATCTTTGATCACCAGCATCTCGTAGATGCCAATTCGGCCGCGATAACCGGTTTGATTACAGTGCGCGCAACCCGCGGAGGTTCTAATGCTGCCATTGGCAATGACATCTGGCGTTAAATAACGCTGCATCCAACTGGCTTCGATGCTGTCAGGCTGATAGGGCGTCGCGCATTCGCTGCAGAGCTTACGGACCAAGCGCTGGGCCACAATCGCCCGAAGACTGGACGCTGCTAGAAAGGGCTCGACCCCCATGTCCATCAACCGCATGGCCGATGACACCGCATCGTTGGTGTGTAACGTCGAGAGCACCAAGTGCCCGGTCATGGATGCCCGCAGAGAAATCTCAGCCGTTTCAACATCCCGGATCTCACCGACCAAGATGATGTCCGGATCTTGCCGCAGGGCCGCTCGCAGTACATTGGCAAAATCGAGCCCAATGTTGGTATTCACCTGCACCTGGTTCACCCGGGGCAACTTGTATTCAACCGGGTCTTCGGCTGTGATGATCTTTTGACCGGCCTGATTCAGCTCGTTCAACGCGCCATATAAGGTGGTGGTCTTTCCACTACCGGTCGGCCCGGTGACCAAAATCAGTCCAAAGGGCAAATGAATCATGCGCCTGAAATCTTTGAGCATGGCCGGGGACATGCCGGTTTCATCAAGGGATGTCAGCCCTGCTGTTTGATCCAAGACCCGCAGCACACAGCTTTCACCAAACTCTACCGGCATGGTCGACAGCCGGATATCGAGTTTGCGATTGCGCACGAGCAAACTAAACCGGCCGTCTTGGGGCAGGCGGCGCTCGGAGATGTTCAGCCCCGCCATCAATTTCAATCGCAGGACTAAGGCCGAACTAATCCGGCGCTCTTTCATCACCTGCTCTTGCAGAATACCGTCGACCCGCTGACGAATTCTGAGCACGCCATCATCCGGTTCGATATGAATATCCGAGGCCCGTACTTGAACCGCATCTTCAAAAATAGACTGCAGCATCTTGACCACCGGCGCGTCGTCATCCTGCAGACCGGTTTGTAGGCCCTGAAGATCGAACAAGCCTTCGGTCACCTCGCTGTCGAGTTCCTCAGCATAGGATTCGATTTCACTGGTTCGGCGATAGACCGTATCTAACGTGTCCAATAATTCACTTTCGCGGACAATCGCAATATCGATGGTTTGCTTTAACAGTAGGCACAACTCATCGTACGCAAAAATATCCAGCGGGTCAGCCATGCCCACCTGATAAACCCCCGCCTTTTCCGCGAGCACAATGGCTTTGTGGCGCCGGGCGTAACTTTCATCCAAACGGTTGATGAGCTCTAAATTAAACGGGAACTGCCGCAACCCAACAAATGGTAGGTCTAACTGTTTCGATAAAACGCGCAGTAAATCATCTTCACTGAGCGCGCCAGACTCGATCAAGACCCGCCCAAGCTTTTTGCCAGAGCCCTTTTGCTCGGCCAGAGCAGCGTCTAATTGCGATGCTGAGATCATCGCTTGCTCGACCAATAAATCGCCAATCCTGATTTTACGCGGCGCGCTCATCGGTTACCTCGCAGGCTTTTCAACCGTTGCACGTTGTATTGGTTCAGAGTGGGGTCGCCCAAGCCGTAGCGATTGGCGGTTTGGTGGGCCGAGCGAGCATCGTCTACCGAGCCCATCGCGTCGAGCGCAACCGCATAGGAAAGCCAGAGACGGCCGTTGGTTGGGTCAATCTGCAGGAGCCGCTGATACATGGCGCTTGCGTCCTCCATGCGGCCCGTTTGCTGCAGTAATAGCGCGTACAGCTGGTAATACTCTGGGTCTTGTTCCAGCGTGGGCGGCAACTCCGCCAGCAGTGCCAGCGCCCGAGCCGGATCGGCGGCCATCACAAGCCTCGCAAAGAGCTTTTTATACCCGACAAAGTTCGGCGCAAGTTCCAGCCCGCGGGTTAGCACCCGCTGCGCCTGACCCGTCTCACCCCGGGCCAGCAAAATGGTGGCGAGGGTTTCTCGGCTTTGGTGGGCTTGGGGTTGGCTTTCAATAAATTCGGTGAGTAATGCAATGGCTTCGAGTATTTGCCCTTGATCGATCTGATCTAACGCTTGCTGCACCACGGTCAAATCTTGTGTTTCGGGGGTCATCGCTCGCGCGCTGCGCAGTGCGTTATCCGCGGGGCCCTCGGACATGGCGGTTGATTGAGGGTCGATAAGCCGCCTACTTCCCTCGACTGAAGGGCGCTGGGTTTGCTCCGATGTCACGACGGCATCTGCCGCCTCAAAGCTGTTGAGGAACTCTGAGCGACTGGGCGCCTCAGCAGCCTGCGCACTGCCCGATGCGATGCTCAGTCCCAGCCACAGCAGCAAGGCCGGACTGACACATCGTTGGTTAAGGCGAAGGCTTAGCATTGGGGTTATTCCCTCGAGCCTCGGTAATAGGGGTCAATGCTTCTGCGGATTTTACCCACCCGGTCAACCGACTCGTCCAAGAACGCTTCCATCGCATTGCCCTCATCCACCAGCGCGCGCAACAGAATCACCAATTCGGTCTTGACCGTCTCTCGCTGCTTTTGCTCCAGCGCCGAGCCCAGCAGCGGCACTTCGCTCAACCCTGGCGCGCCGGCTTTATCCCCGGTTGCCCGAGTTTGCATTAAGCCCGAGATCACAATGACTTCGCCGTTACGAACCCGGGCAATGGTGTCGGACTCTCGGGTTGCGCTGTTCGCAAGCGGAAACTCCTGACCATTGATAATTTTTAGATCTTCTTTGACTTCACTCAAGATCGGATGAATGTGCAATATAATGTCGCCCACTTCACTGATCTGGGGCGTGACATCCAGCGCAATCCCCGAGAAAAAAGGCTCCAAGCTGCTGTTCTGACTGGTGGTCTGTTCAATACCGGCACCAAAACTGGTCGTGCTCGCGTTGGTTAGAAAATAAGCCTCTTGGCCTACTTTAAAGATCGCCTTTTGATTGTTCAGCGTCACGATTCTAGGACTGGACACCACCTGAACATTGCCCTGGGTTTCCAGCAAGTTAATCACGCCGCTAAAATCGGAGAACTGCATGTCAACGCTTAAAGGCTCGCCAATACCATCGATCTGAGAACCCAGTTGCCCGAAGCTCGTGCTGATCTCACGATTGCCTGACTCGTACAGAGCGCTCAAGTTAATGCCTGACTGGAACCCTTCTTTGAGTTCAACCTCGAGAATTTTCGCTTCCAGGATGACTTGCCGTTGCAGTGCTTCTTGCGAGGCCTCTATGAAAGCTTCGACTTGCGTTAACTCGCTCGGGAAGGCCCGCACTAGGATCATGCCCGTTTGCGGCGACACTATGACCGAGCGCGACTCGTTACCCACGGCTTGGCCTGCCATCTGACTAGGCGCGTTAATAATGCTCCGAATCACAGCCTCGAGCCCTTTCCAGTAGTCGGTGGAGGTCTCAGTATTGATCGAAGCCCGTCCGGCATTCTGATTACTCTGATTATTCTGATTATTCTGATTATTCTGGCCAGTACCGGTATTGTTGTTATTACCGCCTTGGAAGTTTTGGTTTTGATTGTAGCCGTTTTGATTGCCGCCTTCAGAGATGCCGCTCGCGGTCACCTGCATACTGGAATTACCCGATCGGCTCACGTTCAGATAATTCAGTCGAAAAATTCGGGTCTGCAAGCCCCCAGGCCGAATCTGATAGACGTCGTTTTCAATCACAATCGAATACCCGTAGAGATCGCTCACTTGATCCAATACGTCCGTGACCGTCACGTTTTTTAAATCCAGTGCTGAAATGGTGCCTTTGGTATCGGGGTGCACAACCACGCTCAGGTCGGTGCCGACGGTGAGCAAGTTCACAAAATCTCGAATGGGGAGCGCTTCTTTGACCGAGAAATCAAAGCGGGCCTCCAGGGCGCTGGCTTCTTCCGTGAGCAAGGTGATCGGCGGCAGGAGCGCTTCAAGCACGGCCGCGGGCGGTTCAATTCGGTTACTTTTGCCGGCTGCATCCCGGCTTTTTAGCAACTCGTCCTGAACCTCATCCAAGACCTTGGTATCGTAGGCAACATAGGGCCCGGCAGACTCACAGCTCGCGAGCGCCGTCATGGCAGCAAGCACCGCGATTGCCGGCCATTGCCGCATCCTGAGTATTGGGTCCATGAACATTATGGCCTGGGCCTTTTGGTTGAGTCTTTGTACAGCGACAACCGAATCGCCTCGATACCGCGTTGCAAGGTCACGCCGTCTCGATCAATTTTTGCAACCACCGCGCCTTCGATCTCATCACCTTCTTGAACTTGTTGTTGGTTTATCAAGGCATACTTGCCGTTCGGTCGAACCAAAATCGAGGAGACTTGGTAGGTTTTACTTTCAATCACCACCTCCGTGACCCGTTCGCCCAATTGATCCTCTGTAACACCGGAAAGGCTCAGCTGCAGCGGCATGGTTGGATCCACCAGTCCGGCGAAATTCTGAGAGGCGCCCCAGCCCTTAGAGACGCAGCACCCAAGAACCAAGATCAACATGAGTCTACACATCCAGCAATTGCTCCTGGGTACTCAACGTAAAGACCTGAATCGCAATCTCGCCTTCAGGATACGCCACCGCTTTGTATTCTACGCGCTCCCAAAAAAAACGCACGCCCAGCGTTTCGATCTCGGCAAGGTACTTCAGCACATCCAGGTAGCTGCCCTTCAACGTCAAGTCCAACCCGTGCTTATAGATCACCAGGGCACCGGCATCGCTATTGCCGGTTCTGAAAAACAAACTCTCGGGCGGCCGGTTCTGCATGGCAAGCAGGGTCACGCCGCCTTGCTGCGACATAACGCGACTGAGCACGACCGCCATATCCGCAGGCTGCACCAGCTTGCCGGACATGGCTTCAATTTCCAGATCGAGGCGGGTATTTTGGGCGTTCAGCCGGGCAATGGTGCGCTGTAGCAGGGTATTAGGATCCGCTTCGGCAACCGCGTCAAGCGCTGCGCGCTGCGCCTCAAGGGCCGCGTTCTGGGACTGAAGCTGCGCCAGATTCCGGTTTTCTGTCTGAACATATTGCTCAAGGCCATCCTTAACCAAAAACTGCCAGCCATAGCCCAGGGCGACCAAAACCGCGGTCAAGACAATCGCGCGCTCGCGCAGGCCTCTGAGCGCAAACCAGACTTGTAATTCTGTCCAGAGCGAGGTGTTCATTGCGTCAACGCCTCCCCAGTTCGAATTTCAAAGACCAAACTCTGCCCCTCGGGCAACCCTTCGGCAACGGTACCCGTGCGATCCAGGTCCAGATTACGAAAAGCCTTGCCTTGAAACACAACACTACGGTCGAGCCCCGCGATGTAATTGGTAATATACTCGCCGTTGAGCACCTCACCCCGCAGCCGCACCGCTGCGCCGCCTTGACCCAACTCGACTTCCGTCAACCGCAAGCCCCTTACATGGAACCGGGCAAGGTCTGCAAAATAGGCCGAGAACCCATCGGCATTGCCCGGAACTTCCTGATCCAGAAACCGCCTAAGGGTGAGCTTGTCTTTTTGAACGGCCTCCAGCGCCTGCATTTCCGCCTCGAGGGCCGGGTCTTTGGCTCGTGACTCGATTAACTGCTCGAGGCTTTGGATGTCTTGCAATAAAACCTCCCGCTGGTTCGTTTCGGACGCCACCTGAGTGGCCACAGCACCTTGATCCCAAAGGTCAACGGCTGATAGAACGAGGAGGATCAATAAAACCCCGCCGACGTAACTGGCAAACGAATTGAGGGACAGCCAATCCACCTTCGGGCGCAGCGCCTCGGAATATAGGTTTATAGACTGTCGTGACATCTAGGCGTCTCCGTCCAAAACCGCACCGGCTGCAAATAACACCTCGTGCTGATCGCGGGCAGACAGCAAGGACCCCGTATTCCAGAGCTCGTTGAGATTCAGCGCGGAGGCTTGCGCAACCAAATTCAGGTTCAACTGCTCGATTAACTGATTGGTAACGCCTGGCACGGGCGCAAGCAACAGCTGCATCACCTGGCCTTGTCCCATTTGATTTTCGAAAAAATCCAGCGAGCGCTGCAGCTCGACCAAAAACCGCTCAAAGTTGAAGGCCCAATCACTGCTCGCCATGGACGCCTGGTCAATCTTCGTGTTCAGACTACGGCACAAATACAGCGTGCCATCGCGCATTAGGCTCAAGCGGGCCTGACCGTCTCGCACGTCCAACACGGCAAGGCCATCTTCCGCCTCCGTTAAGGCCAACGCCAAGGACCGAACCGCCATCTCTCGAACATCAATTCGATCCAATCGCAAGCCAGACTCCAAAACCAAGTCTCGTATTTCTATTAAATGCTGCATGGACGCACCAACCGCATACAGCATAGGCCGCGGGTAGGCGCCCTCCGGGACCGTAAAGACATCGATGTTCAGATCATCAAGTGGGATTTTAACCTTATCTTTTAAGAGAAACCGGACGGCGGCAAGGCGCTCTGAGACAGGCACGTTTGGCGCCTCGACCAATTGCAACTCGTAGCGATCGGCAGCCAATACGACCGAGCAGGGCATGTGTTCAAGCTCTAATTGGGCAACGCGCTCAGCAAGCAAGGCCCCAATCTGAGAGGGCGATTCAACCAACAGCTCCCAGTGTTTTAATTTCTGGGTTTCGGCAGATGGGTCAACCCAAACCATCGCAAGACCCTGCTCAGAAAAAGCAAGCCCCAGGACCCCTGGTTTTTTTTGACGCTTCCGCCTAAGCCAATTCAAACTGACCTCTTTCTTTGCTTTCGTCACCCGCCTCTGGAATCGGTCGAGACAAATTGATAAGAAAAATTAACCCTCGTCAGGAGAAAATGACACTTAACATCACTACTCCCCTGAACCATTATGCACCTGAACTTACAGAACTCAAACACTTTTAAGTCTAAAATAGAACCCTAACTAATTGTTTATGAAAGGTTTGTGGCCGCTAAAACTCGAACTTGACCCCGTTTGACTCTGGCCACAGATGCGATCCATCTGACGACGCCCGCACTGGTCGTATCTAAAACTTAAGCCCATATTGGCAATCGCGGACGAACAGGCGCCTCATAGGGCAGACGGCCAGAACATTCATTGAATCCAGTGTCGATACTCCATTAACCCTTGATCTGAATCGATAAAAACCACAGGATCACGGCTATCTTAAAAATTGAGGCCATCATGCCCATTGCTAATATTAATGAAGCCGACTTGTGGTACGACGTTCTGGGCCAGGGCGAGCCTTTATTGCTGCACCATGGCTATACCGCCTCTAGAGTGAACTGGATGCCCGTTGCTGAGCGCTTAAAAGACCGCTACCAAATCATTTTGATGGAATGTCGGGGCACGGGCGAAAGTCAGCACACCCAATCGGGTTACGAGATTGCGCAATATGCGCTAGATGTCGTGGGGTTATTGGACCACCTCGCCTTGGAGCGCGTGGCCTTTGCTGGGCACAGCATGGGCGGCGGCATCGGCTTTCAATTGGGCGTGCATCATAGCGATCGGCTCACCAAACTGATCCTGAAAGCCGCGATTCCAAGCGGCGGCATCGGTCCCTACAGCCAGGATCTGCTCGATCAACAGCTCGCCGCAAGAGCGCGCGGCGACCGGGCCTTCTTTTTGAACCGGTATCATCAAGGGCGCACTCTTGCCGAGCTTGAAGACGATGATTGGTTTGAGGATCGCGTAAACCATCTTATGACCGTGTCAGACGGGCACATCGCCGGGGGCCTTGAAACCATGTCCAACCTCAACCTTACGGCGCAATTGGGCGATCTGATCACCCCAACGCTGGTCATCGCCGGCTCTGGGGAC
>Ga0206130_10008194_pt1 | contig 11322 bp, 8 predicted proteins | sample Helgoland_Spring_9_FD_148637 | JGI IMG/M metagenome (GOLD analysis project Ga0206130, IMG submission 148637) | Pelagic subsurface seawater microbial communities from Kabeltonne, Helgoland, North Sea - Helgoland_Spring_Bloom_20160512_1 | ecosystem: Environmental > Aquatic > Marine > Epipelagic ...
CCATGCCGATGATCGATGCGGTTTCCATGATGCCGACAATGCCTTATCTTGGTGACTCCGTAGAATGTATGGCCACAGCAACAGATGAAGATGACACTGAACTCACCTATGCATATACATGGACCATTACCAGTGGCGTAGACGAAGAAGGCAACCCCCTAACCACTGAATCTATGGACAATCCATTGGATACCAGCGTCCTTCTTGAAGGCGACAGTATTCAATGCTCCGCAACTGTAAGTGATGGTCGTGATGAATCCGAAGCCATGATGTCAGAAAGTGCAACATTAACAACCAACACAGCACCAAGTCTTGGCGAAGTGTCCATCACCAGTCCTACTGTTGTCGATTCTACGGTCACTTGTTTTGCTACATATTCAGACAATGAGAGTGCAACCGAAGACTTAATGGCGAGTTTCGAATGGACTGATGCCACGGGGATTTCGTTGGGAGACACAGACACTTTAGACTTGAGTGGCACCACATTGGTTGAGGGCGATTCGCTGACATGTACCGTCACCGTAGACGATGGAAACATGCAAAGTCAAAACAGTACAACAACCACACTTACAGCACCATAACCGTCGTTCAAGGTCGCGTTACAGGCCAATCGTTAACGATTAAACTGTAACGTCTAGTAGTTTTGATGGTATAAATACAGTCTATTCGAACACAACACCTCATTGTTTCATAGAATTGACTGTACACAATAACTGTGTTAGCCAGTCCCTTGATGAATGAACCAGATAGCAGGAGTCTAGTATGTCTTCACATTTTACAAAATGGATCGACAACAATTCTTGGGTATGCTCTAAGCACCTCCCATCAGTTGTTATGCCAGCCTCTTCTGGACTTTGTGCCTTTTCCACCTGTGAATCTACACGACCCAAAAGAGAGTCTTTCACAAACATTGGCACTTCAACAATGACAGCTGCTAAGAAATCACCCGTTCCAGCAAAAAGTATTCGTAAAAAGAGAGCACTTACTCCCAAAGCTACTGTACAGAACACAGTACAAACTCCAATGACAGCAACCGTTGACGTTGAAATGTGTGCGTGGTTTAAATGTACCAAAGGGGAAAACGGAGGTCCTGCTCCTGCAAGGTCTCGCTCAAAATACTGTGGAAGAGCCTGTAGCAATGCAAATGCCAGATGGAATCATAAACAACGCGCCAAAGAAAACAAAGACAGCGATGGAAAATAACGTTTCAACGTCTCCTCCCTCATCGTTCTTCGCCTACAATGCTCTCAAACTTTCGTACGTTCTTCTACATCTATAAGTACACACAAGTGCCTTTGTGGGTCATTCTTTATGTATAACGTCTTGTAGCAATCCAATGCAACAGTCCATGCACAGGTCAAACACCTGTGAGAAGTTGTTTTCATAATATGGATCAGGTACGGACAATCCAACATCATCGCTGGGTGAAAAGTCGCGAAACAAATGCACTTTTTTCTGATCAAGAGTTGAACGTGCCAAATCAATAATATTGTGTTGATTTTCCGTATCCATCGCCACAATCCAATCAAATCGATCAAAGTCTTCCACTACAAACTGACGTGCACGACTGGGTAACTGGATTCCTCTACGATTTGCCGCATCCTGAGAGCGACGGTCCGCACATTCTCCGACATGATAGGCACTGGTTCCAGCAGAGTCTACAACAATAGAAGTGATGCCACGTTCTTTCAATAAGTGTAGCATCACGCCTTCAGCAGTAGGAGAGCGACAAATATTTCCCAGACAAACAAACAATATGCGTTGTGTCTGTAGATCATTATTCATACTCATGTCCATTCAACCATTTATACGACGTAAACCAATATGATTCAATCTAATGGTTCATTCCGTGCATCCAGAGGGGGACTCTAACAATCGCTGTTATCGTAGAACCACTGTACACAATCGAGTGATGTGTCACATGTGCCATCTCCCAAAGAAGACTCCGATACACAGCTGCCACTACAGTCTTCAATTTGTCCAGTAGAGCAAGATGCATTTGTAGGACAATCGCCATCATCCCAGTTTGCAGTAGAACACATCAAACTGTAAGCACCATACACACCCGTTCCGTTTGGAGAGTGGTCACAAATACCATCTCCCATCCAAGAACTTGGCAAGCAGATACCGTTACAATCTTCTACTTCGAAAGCAGAACAACTGCTTGAAGATTGACATGCTGAATCTGAAGCACAATCTGAATCATCACAATCGATATCACCATCACCATCGTCATCTATAAAGTTTGTACAATCGGTCTCTGTCGTTGGATTCGTAGAGCCACCACCGGATGTACAATCTCCATCATCGTTGTTGTACAACGCACAATCCAAATCGATTTGATTGCCCATATAGGAATAGGCACCATCATCACAACTACCATCGCCAAGCCAATAATCTGGAGCACAATTGCCATTGCAATCTTCAATCTCACTACTGGAACACCCTCCAGTAGAGGTTTGACACGCGGCATCAGAAGAACAATCGGTATCATCGCAATCTGTCCAACCATCTTGATCGTCGTCAATGCCATTGGTACACGATGTTTCTGTTGTTGGAGTCGTTGAACCACCACTGCTGGCATCGGAACCATCACAATCTTGATCTATTCCATCACCAGGGATATCTGTGGCACTAGAATTAATACTGGGGTCAGAATCATTGCAATCGAAATACAAAGCCAAGCCCAATCCAAGAGGATCATCTTCATGGAAATCACCGTCTGCATCTACGCGAACTCCACAGTCAGTACAATCTGTACCAAATGCACAAACACTACTACCGACAGCCAACGATAGAAAGTCTCCAAATCCACCATCTTGACAGGTTCCATCGCTGGCACCATAAAGCAATCCACCCAGTCCATCTGTACATGTATCATTGCACACTGTACCAGCCTGAGGGTTGCCGCCAGTTCCACCGTTTCCACCATTGCCGCCAGTTCCACCACCGGTATTTGATCCAGCGTCAACAACACCATCACAGTCATCATCAATACCGTTGTTGTCTACCTCTGTAGCACCTGGATTGACATAAGGATTGTACGGATCACAATCGACTTCATCGCGGAATCCATCTCCGTCCGTATCACCATCAGCACTTTGATTGCATTCTGGAGCAGCTACACAATCGGGATCATTACAGTCTACGACACCATCACCATCGTTGTCCAAGTTATCACCACATTCACCGTTCCACGGATTCTCACTGTTTTCGTCGATGTCTGGTGCTGTATCATCCGTATCTTCGGTGTCAGTATCCACTTCTTCAGCAGTATCTGAGACTGCTGTATCGTATGCTTCAATGGGTTTGGTCTCATCTACAAGACCTACGGTACATCCAACAAGTAAAACGAGTAAAGGGGTGAATCTCATGTCTTCTCCTAAAATAATAACGTATTGTTCTTTTTCAATATACCCCATCTCATGTGATATTTAAGACTGGAGTGAAATTGACACAGATCCTTTACAAACATTCGACATTAAAACAATCTACACGATCGTCTTATCCGAAGAACAGACTCTTATTTGTAAATGCGTACCGAAACACATACAGTGGAATAAGCAACCAAAATCAACCCTCCCATACAAACACACCATCGTGTTAAAAGGTCTCTTCATTTTGGACACACTATATGTTGCGACGCACACTTCATCATTTTGGTCAAAGACCGTACATTTACAATGCCATACAAGAAACCGTTGGCTCTAAGCGAATGTGGCGAAATTTTATCAAACACTCTACTCAGTGGCTCGATCTGACAAATTGGACATCCACAGACATATGGCTTGATTTGGGGTGTGGCACTGCAGAAGTATTGAACCATCTCCCCAAAGATATTCATTATTTGGGTATAGACAGCAATCCAAAATACATAGCGTATGCCAGACAGGAGTATTCAAATCGTCCTCACAGTACTTTTGTGTGTGCAGATTGGAACTCGACAGAATGGCACTCACACATTGAGACCAAAACCATTCGTGTCATCACCTTGCTTGGCTTACTACACCACTTGTCTGATGAAGATTCGTACAAAGTCTTGGAGTTGGGTACAACTTTATTAAAATCAAAAGGGTGCCTGATCACAGTCGATGGGTGTCACGAACCCAACGCTTCTCTCTTGGAACAGTTTTTTTATGCAATAGATAGAGGACGATATGTCCGTTCTTCTCTAGAATTACGAGAATTGTTTCCAAAAAGTATTGAACCAAAGATTGATATTTATACAAACTGGCTGCGTGTACCTTATCGATACGCACTGTGTCATGTGTTTAAACCATGAATACAACGCTTGGGATTTTTGATGGTACACATGATGCTGGAGCATGCCTGATCAAAGATGGTACCGTTGTGGCTGCCTGCGATGAAGAACGATTGACACGAGTAAAGGGTCAAGGTGGATTTCCAACAAAATCTGTTGAATGGTGTTTGCAACACACGAAACACCATTGGTCTGACATTGATCATGTATCGATGGCTGGGCTTATCAATCCAAACCCCGGACTTCGACTGCTTCGAAAACAACAGCAAAACTGGCAACTTGACAATGGACAATTCTACGCACCCAATAAATGGTGGAGCAATTGGATTCAGTTTCAAAGTCCATTTCCCAAATTGCAGTACACCAATACGTCTCGCTGGAAACAATACAAGCGCTTTATGGAAAATCGTCTATCAAAACAATTGTTTCAATTGTTTCAAACCTCTACATCAGTCGAACTACACGAACACCATCACTCTCATGCGGCCAGTGCTTATTTTACCAGTGGGCATACAAACGCACTTGTTGTTGTAGCAGATGGTGTTGGTGATGGTATTGCACTCAGTATTTGGACTGGAGATCCCGAAACTCATCTATTGAACAAACGATTAGAGATACCTTTCCCACACTCATTGGGCTTGTTGTATGCCTCTTTCACAGGATATTTGGGGTACAAACCATTCCGACACGAGGGAAAAATCACAGGACTTTCTGCACATGGTATTGCCAATGAAATTGAAGTGGACAATCCATTTACAGGACCTTTTCCACACAGAAGGCTCATTCCAGACTTTCCATTGTATGAATGGCTCAAACAGTTTGAAGGAAATCCTCCAGAACACATTGCAGCATGGCTACAACGAGTAATCGAACAAGAAATGATTGGGATTTTACGATGGGCCTATACTCAATTTGGCAACAGGCCCCTGGTGATGGCTGGAGGCTTGGTGGCCAATGTAGCCTTAAATAGAAGCATTGTTGAAACGATTTGCCCTCCGGATTTCTATGTATTCCCAAATATGGGAGATGCCGGACTTGCTATGGGGGCAGGCTACCTAAGTGGACACAAACACTTTCAATGGACTTCCAAGAAAATCGAATCTGTGTATTGGGGGCCTGAGGTTACCATCACGAATTCAATACAAAACAACAATGTTTCGATTGGAGAACCACTTTCTTCATCTATGCTATTGGACCGTACACTAAAGGCCTTGTGTAAAAGACAAATCGTGGCACGCGCAGTCGATAGAATGGAATATGGCCCCAGAGCACTTGGGAACCGTTCAATTTTGTGTTCTGCCAATGACCCAACCATTCACAGCAAGCTCAATCGGTTGCTCAATCGCAGTGACATCATGCCTTTCGCTCCGATCATGCGTAAAGAAACAGCCTCACAGTGGCTAGAGATTCCAGAGGCTTCCTGGACAGCAATGGAATGGATGACCATCACAGTCCAAGCAACGTCGGCGTTTACAGAACGCTGTCCTGCTGTAGTACACGTCGATGGTAGCTTACGGCCACAACTCATCCATCGTGAAAAACACCCTATATTGTGGGAATTATTGGCGCGATTTGAAGAACAAACGGGTGAACCTGCATTGATCAATACCTCTTTCAACAGACATGAAGAACCAATCGTCTGCACAGCCCAAGATGCAGTGCAAGCCTTTGTAGAATCCAATCTAGACGCATTGTGGTTGGAAAATTATTGGATAGAACGAAAATCCCCTTGAAAACTTGACGTGTCAAGTGTATAATAAGTGCAGGACCAAATGCAATGCTTTTCCAAACACTTCATTATGCCATATTCCTCATCCTCATTGTCGGGATGTACTGGTCATCCCCACACCGCTACCGCCTCCATATTTTGGGTGGCGCATCGATTATTTTTTATGGTTCTTGGAATCTAAACTACGTTCCATTGTTGGTTGGTGTTGCGCTATTGGCTTGGGGTTTGGGACGAATATTCAGCAAGGCACGTAGGCCTGATGCACCACAGTGGCTTTTTGGAATTGCGCTGGCCACACTTTTTGTACCACTTGCCATTTTTAAGTATTGGGACTGGGTGGTGGAAACCATCACCGCTGTCTTGGCATGGGGTGGCATCTCGGTCGAGTTGCCAAGACGTGCTGACTACAACATCATTTTGCCTGTTGGTATATCCTTCTTCACGTTTCAAGCAGCATCCTATCTGGTAGATGTTAGAAAAAATGGAGAAGAGGAAAACAATCCTTGGCGCTTTGTTTCTTTTCTCGCATTCTTCCCTCAACTAATTGCAGGCCCCATTGTTCGACAACACGAACTCTTACCTCAGTTAAAAAAGCCGCTCTTACTAGATCGAGATGACTTGGGTGAAGCGCTATTTCGAATCACAAAAGGGCTTGTTAAAAAATTGGTTTTTGCGGATTTACTGTACCACAGTATTATCGAACAAACCTTTGCAGATCCCATGACCTATCGAGGTATAGAACTCTGGGTGGCACTTTACGCCTACACAATTTGGATTTATTACGATTTCTCAGCCTACACCGATATCGCGATTGGGTCTGCCAAATTGTTTGGCATCACCTTGCCAGAAAACTTCAATCGCCCTTATCAGTCTTCTTCTGTCGCAGAGTTTTGGCGTAAGTGGCACATCACACTAAGCAATTGGGTTCGAGATTACATCTACTTCCCTCTTGGTGGAACACGCACAGACAAAGTATGGAAATCCTATCGCAACATCATCATCACGATGGTGGTCATCGGGATTTGGCATGGTGCCTCTTGGAATTTTGTTATCTATGGTACGTTACACGGTTCTGCTGTCGCATTCAATCGATGGCAACGTAAGAGTACAGGGCGCATGCCAGGAGAGGCTTTCAAGAACAAATTGTCTTGGTTTTGGCGTTTTCTCCTCACCTTTCACTTTGTTGTGATTGCACGGATTCTGTTCGGAACCAAAAGTATTGTAGATGCTTGGGACTACCTCCTTGGTTTGGGAGACCTAGAATGGGTTCTTCCTAGATTCTATTCTCCTCTCCCCTTTGCCGTTCTCGTATTGGGCTATGCGTGGCACTTCACTCCCCGTGAATGGACCGACGAACGCATAAAGTCTTTCTTTATCTCCCTCCCCACCCCTGCAAAAGCCTTTGTGGTTGCCATTAGTACACTCTTGTGCTGGCAATTGACAAAAAATGCCCCCATTGCTTTTGCTTACTATGAATTTTAAGATTGGATGCCATCATGAAAATCATTTGGAACAACCCTTCCCCTTCCAACACACCCTCTGATACTGTTGAACAGACAGAACAGACGACACAAAACGACACATCGCGTATTGCACTTCCAAAACCGAGCGGTCAATGGCTTCAAAACCCCGAGGTTGTTGCTGTAGAAAATGAAGTACTCACGGAACCTTCTGTTTCTAAACCAAAGATCCACGTACCTGAGGCCACTAGACAACATTTACAACGTTTGTCGATTCAAGAAATCAATCTCTATGAACAACATGAACAAATCCAAGAAGTCGAATGTACAAAAGATGTTGAAGAGTCTGAAGCCACGGAAGTGATTGCAATAAATCCTCCTACACAACCAAACGCTTCTGTTGATCAAACTGAAACCATTGATGCGGTGGCTAAAGACAAACAAACGGTCAATATAAAGCCACAGAATGATCAAGAACAAATACAAAATGAGAACACATCAACAGAATTAACGGCTCCAATCGAACAGACAGAAACAAGTGAAACAAAAGAATCTCACCCCGTCGATTCAATTCAACAACATGTATTCTCTGACACCAAAACAGCATCAGAGAATACTATTGTCCTGCCTTCTGCCTTATTTGAAATAGAAGACACAGCGGCATTGGAACTCACCCAAACAACGGCTGCAAACAAAGACCGCTTTGCGGCTCATCAAGCAGAACTCAGACAAATGGCAGTCTTTTGTCTCTCTATTTTCACGATGGCACTCGTTCCCTACACATCTCCAGCACTTGCTGATTATCGCCCGTGGACTTCAAATGAAGCACCTCCATTAATTGGACTGTGGACACAGCAACAAAAGATGACGGAAGATTCAAGTGGGGCATTGGTCGTAGTGGATGAAGACAATGAAGCAGGTTTCAACCCAGAAATATCAGTTGATGCGAGTTCTACACTCGAAGTCTTTGCCGATAACGACATCACCAAAGCCGACAATCTGCTAGAGAGAGATGTACAAGAAGAAGAAGTTCTCAGTGCCATAAATGACATTGCTATCGTTGTACCGACAAAAGATCATCTCGAACCCCTCGAGCCACGGAGCCCTGCCAAGCCAGAAAAACTCCATATGCCAAAAGGGGCGCTGGATCAGTACTTCACCAAACTCAGCCTTATTGAAGACGGTACAGATCAAGTGGCTCGAGCGTTGGTATGGGGTGATTCAACCATTGCCAGTGATGGTATCATCAAAGATGTCCGTGGACGTATGCAGGATCGATTCGGAGATTCCGGACCAGGATTTTTGGCTGCAAAAGTAGACCGACGTTGGGCTTTTCGACGAGATATCGTTCGTAAAACAGAAGGCTCTTGGTCTGCTAAAAACATTGTACACGGTGGTGCAACTGACTCACGGTACGGATTGGCAGGAACAGTCTCTATCGCGCATCCTGGGGCTAGGTCCACACTTGGTGGGATAGAAATTGATGACGAAAGACAAGATTTACATCGATTTCAGGTCTTTTATCAACGAGCGCCAAATGGAGGAGACCTCACACTCTCAACACAAAGTAAAACCAGAAGTTTATCCACTCAATCTGACAATATCTCCGATGCGTATTATGAACTCATCGTCCCAAGTGGAGATCCTTATGTCTACTTGGAGGCACAGAATTCAAATGTTGTGATTTATGGAGTCGCTCTCGAAGTAGATCGACCCGGTGTAACATGGGAAACATTTGGCGTTGCGGGATCAAGTATTTCATCAATGCAAAAACAACACGATGCACATTTAAGCAATCAAATTGCAGCGCGCGATCCTTCTTTACTTGTTTATTGGACTGGTGGAAATGAACTGGGATACCCATCTCTGAAGTCTTCCACTGGCAAAAGTTACAAGAAATACTATCGTAAGGTTGTTCGAAACCTTAAAGATGGTGCCCCGCAAGCATCTTGTTTATTGATTGGTCCACTGGACCAAGCCACGCGTCAAAATGGACAGATTGTTTCAAAACCCACTCTGGATAAATTGATTCGATTTCAACGAGAAGTCGCAGAAGAAGAAGGATGTGCTTATTGGGATGCTCGAGCAGCAATGGGTGGAAACAATGCCTTTAAAGAATGGCTCTCCTACAAACCATCCCTTGCATCTCCTGATTTAGCACACTTGACTGGGCGTGGAAGAAAACGCATTGGTGACACGTTGGCAGATGTGTTGATGCGTGAATATGACTTGTGGAGAATTGACAATCCAGAAATCTTTTGGAATCCAGAAGAGTCCGTTGCAGATCCCACAGGGGATTTGTGGCACTGGGAATGCGACAACCCAGAACCTTCAACATATGAACTCATGTTGAATGAATTGAGCAAAGAGGATGTTTGTACGTTGTGAATTCGAAACCTACACATTTCTGGATGCGAATCATTGTATTTGGATGCTTTTTTCTCAGCGTTGGGTTTCAACAACAAGTGGGACGACTCCTTCAGATTCCCAATGAGTTGCCAGCACAAACCTGTCTTGAGGCACAAGAGCAAGGATTGTCATATGCACAATCCATTCCAAGTCCACCACCACCTCCCAGCCCTCTTCCCTTTCCCAAAACACTTACGATTACAGCACCTTCAAAACTTCCGACCATAACTCTACATGGAAAACGAATCGCCGTTCGCGATTTCATGCCCGACGAGTTGCCTTTTCAACCTTTTGAAGGGTATCCAGAAGATATTGCTCGTGTCGGGCAAGTTCTTCGTGATGCAGACATGGGGAAACGAATCCGACTGACGTTCTTCGGAGCATCTCATACAGCTGGTGATTTTTGGACTGGTCAGATTCGAAGAGTATTGCAATCTAGGTATGGTGATATCGGTCATGGTTTTGTCATGCCCGTTGCGATGGCAAAAGGCAGTCGAGGACATGATATCAATCTTTGCTCGAATGGAGATTGGAAACGAGACTATGTTGGTAAAGAAGATGGACATGGAGATGCCTATTATGGACTGGGGATGACTGTTTCCAGTGCAGATCCAGACGTTTTTGCTTGGGCTGAGAGTACACATCAAAATCCCATCGGTCGACAATTCTCCACCGCTCACATCTTTACACTGGGTCAATTTGGTGGTGGTTCACTGTTGGCACAAGTCGATCGCAATGATCCTTTCTTGTTACCCACCAACCGAGAAAATACAGAACTGATTGATACAACATTACAGTTACCTCCAAATGGTCATCGAATTACACTCTCCCCAGCCGGAGATGGTGATGTTCGCCTATTGGGAATGTCTTTGGAAAGTGAAGGCCCAGGTGTACTTGTTGATGCAATTGGTATCAGAGGTCGACAAGCCAAAACATGGTTGAGATGGGATGAAGTTTTGTTGCGGGACATGCTGTCGATCTTAAATCCGGATGTTGTCATACTTGCTTATGGAACCAATGAAGCAAACGATACAGACTATACAATGGAACGATACGAAGAGGATCTCAGAGATGTTCTCACCAAAATGCAACGTACACACCCCACTTCTGCCTGTATACTTGTTGGCCCCAGTGATAGAGGAAGCGAAGAACGTACAAACCGATATTCCATATGGGAACGAACACAAATGGTGGCAGACGTTCAACGCTCTGTCGCTCCAGATTTTGGATGTGTATTTTGGGATTGGCAACAGGCAACAGGTGGTATTGGTTCTATGATTGCATGGAAATACACGGAGCCTAGATTGGCCAGTCAAGATTTAATTCATTTTACAGGCAAGGGTTATCAGGTTTCAGCAGACCAATTTCTCTTGGCACTTGATGATGCAGCATCCAACTTCCAAAACACCAGTTCAAGCACTCGATTTAGATTTTGGAAAAAATGACCTGTAAAGTCGATATTT
>Ga0206130_10008195_pt1 | contig 11321 bp, 12 predicted proteins | sample Helgoland_Spring_9_FD_148637 | JGI IMG/M metagenome (GOLD analysis project Ga0206130, IMG submission 148637) | Pelagic subsurface seawater microbial communities from Kabeltonne, Helgoland, North Sea - Helgoland_Spring_Bloom_20160512_1 | ecosystem: Environmental > Aquatic > Marine > Epipelagic ...
GATTTACTTAAACCATGCACTCCAATTCTATCCTTTTTGTTTAGCTGGTTAGTACCCTACCCAATTACATTTGATGTTTTACTTCAGGCGATAAATATTGTCTTCTTAACAATACTTATTGTATCAACTCCAATTCTGCTCAAAAAGATCGAGTGCGAAGTATCTGATTGGAGCGCCTTGCTCTTATTTATTCCTCTTTCGTGGAATTATATAGCGATAAATGGACTAATTGATGGAGCCGGTCTTTTCTATTGTTATGATATTCCCTCACTTACATTTTATGCAATAGGGTTAATTTTCTTTATTAAAAGGAATTGGTTATGGTTCTACTTCATATTCATTCTTGCAAACTTAAATAGAGAGTCGGCATGTTTCATCAGCCTCACTGGGTTTATGTTACAATTGGAACTATCCAACAATCCAAAATTGTTGCTTCGATTAAACAAGAATTTGATTATCCATGTAATTGTACAAGCTATTCTGTGGATCTTTATACGTTCTTCGCTAAGCTGGATTTATCGAGGAAGTCCAGGCTTATTTTTTGAAGAACCACATTCTATGGGAATGTTTTTAGCTGGGATTTGGAATGGGGACTCTCATTGGGCCATGCAAAATGCTGCATGGTTCTTGACCCTTTTTGCCGGTATTTGGTTAATACCTGTGATTGGATTCAAAAAGCTAAGTTCTCATGGGAAAAAACTCATTCTTGTTGGAATAATATACCTAATCTCATTGTACTTTCGCTCCAATATGATGGAAACCCGAGTATATAATGAGCTAAATGTCATAATTTCCATATGTGCAATTATTTGCCTAACTAATTTTATAAAAACAAAAAGAGACTTTGTTTAGAATTCTCATTATTTACTGTGATTATGGTAGACTTGGTAACCGTCTTCATACTCACGCCAATACTCTAGCGTGGTGCACTGAACATAACTACAACTTAATCAATCTAAGTTTTTCTGACTATGCTGATTTATTTAAGAGCTCACCTAAGCACTACTCTGGCAATTTACATCAAAACGACAATTTCCTATTTAAAATGCTCTCCAGGAAATTATCCAGAAACTTTCTAAGAAGTCTTCTTTTGAGCGACAAGTGGATGGAAAGATTAGCCTGTATCTTTAATCAAATAAGACCGACGAAAAATGTGGCTTTGTTAGAATCAGATTTGAGTCATCAAATAAAACAAAACAAAATCAATCTTATTAAGGATTGGGATATAAGCTGCAGAAATTCTATAAATATTCATCAGCACAAGCTTAGAGACTATCTAAGGCCAAATAAGAGATTCGTAGTTACTGCGGAGAAGATAATCGATGAACTCAGATCAAGATATGAATGCGTAATTGGTGTTCATGCTCGACGAGGAGATTACTCTACTTATTTGGACGGTATTCACTATCATTCCTGGGAATCATATTTGCATTGGGCAAATCAAACTAAACAAATATTAGAAAATTCAGGAAAGAAGAATGTTGGGATTTGTATATGTTCTGATGACAATCCACCCTCTTTGGTTAGTAATAATAAAGGAGTCTACTTTAGTTCAAGTAATGATTTTATGGTAGATATTCATTTGCTTTCAAAGTGTGATTACAACTTGGGTCCACCCAGTTCATTCGGCACATGGATTTCATGGTTCGGGAAAGTGCCAAGACTTGTAGTGTGTAACAATACAGAGTTAACTTCATTAGAGCAGTTTGAAGTTTGTACCACATGTTAAATTCTACTGATCCACCGGTTTAGGACTAAAATGATCAAAAAACTTAGATATCTTAAATATTACGCTAAAGTTTTGCTTATTAATTGGACGGCCAACAAGGATTCTTACGCACAACACGGTGAAGATAAATTGGTAGAACAATTGCTTCCGAATGGCGTTAATTCATTTATTGATATTGGTGCAAATGACGGAGTCCTATTCTCGAATACTTATAAATTTGCAAAGAATGGCGCTATGGGACTTTGTCTTGAACCGTCACCTAATGCATATAAAAAACTAAGGCTAAATCACCTCATACACCCAAGAATTAAATGCGTTCAATGTGCAGTATCTAATGAAATCGGGCAAATTTTCCTCAAGGAAGATGGTTACGAACAAACATTGTCAAAGGTTTGCACAGAACCTGTCCCTGGATCTTTTAAAATATCTACTGTTACCTTTGATCATATTCTCAAGAAATATCCTAATTTTATTAATATAGACTTATTAAGTATAGATGTTGAAGGTCATGAAAAGAATGTCTTAGATGGACTTACCAATGATAAATTCAACGCAAAATTAATTATTATCGAATCTGATAAAAGTGGACAGTTAGAAATATTGAAAGGCAATTACATTCCTTACTTAACAAATGGGGTTAATTTAGTTTATGTTAATAAACTTTTAAAAATGAAAGATAATTTTAGATTACCTTGTGGATATAAGTTTATTAAAGAAGTAAAATAAAGAATTATATATCTATTTAAAAAATTATATGTTAGAAATTCAAAAAAAACAAGTTATTCTTTCTTCATATCCCAAATCAGGCAACACTTGGTTGAAGTTTATCTTGTCTTATTTATATGCTAAAAACGAGACCAATATAACTTTGATTAATATTGATAAAATTATACCTGGTGTAATGCCTGCTTGGAAATACCTTTTTACAAAGAAATATCTTAACCCATCTGTTTTTAAATCACACTCGAGTTATAATTCGAGTAATAATAAATGTAAAAATATTTACATTATTCGTGACCCAAGAGATGTGTATATTTCATATTACTACTTCCTTGGTGGAGCAAAAAACCTCAAACATTTTAGTTGGTTCATTGCTAATTATGAATTCCCATATGGTCGATGGAGTGATCATGTACGGTCTTGGATTCAACATCAAAATAAAGATAATATTGCGATCGTTAAATATGAAGACATGATTTTAGATATTAACTATGAACTTGATAAAGTACTTAAAAAACTTTCATTACCATCCACAAAAAATGAAAGAATGAGAGCGATCGAAAATTCAACATTTGAAAATTTAAAGATGAATGCCGCCAAAGAAGGAAACAACTACTTTTTTCGAAAAGGTACCTCCTGCCAATGGGTTAATTCCTATTCTAATTACGCAAAAGAACAATTTTGTAAATTTGAAGATATTTCCTTACTACAGGAGCTAGGGTATCCGCCATTCTAAAAAATACTGATTGTCTTTTTACCTATGTGTAAGTTAAAGAATAAAATAACAGCATATATTATATTTTATAATAATGAAGATACAATAAAAGAATCTATTTCATCACTTCTAGCTCAAACAATAAACATCGATCAGATTATACTGATTGATGATGGGTCGTCTGATAACTCTTACTCCGAAGCGTCATCTTTTAATTTACCTATAATTAGAAACAAATCTAATTTAGGAAGAGGGTTTTCAAGATCGGTTGCTCATGAATATTCTAACAATGAATTTGTTTTGTCCCTCGATGCCACCAATATACTACCCAAAGATTTCATTGAGAATACTCTTATTTGGTTCATAGATGAAAAAGTAGCAGCTGTATACGGAAGAATTACCCAAAGAGAAAAGAATACACTCTCGGAAAAGTGGAGAAGTGTTCACCTATTTAAAGATCAAATTAAGCAAGAAATAAAAGTAAATGATACTTTTATTTCATACGGATCTATAATTAGAAGAAATTCATATAATAAAGTCAGTGGTTACAATAAGGGCTTGAGGTTTAATGAAGATAATGATTTAGGAAAAAAATTAATAAGAAGTGGCTGCAATATTGTTTTTGACCCTAATCTAGAGGTTATTTCTATTTCAAATGAAAGTATATTAAAAACACTCGAAAGATACTCAAGATGGTATTCTGGATACGGAAATATTCCTAAACTTAGAAATTACCTTAGAAATATCATATATTCACTGACTTATATGGTTAAAGAAGACTTTAATAATAAGTACTACAGCTGTATAGTTGTAAGTCTTGTCTGTCCTCATTTTCATTTTTTGTATCAATTTTATTTGTTCGGAAGAAAATCTTTATGGAAGTAGGAATTATTTATCTTAACTATGATAATGAAAGTCTTTTAGGCGAGACTAAGCTTTCATTAAAAACTTTTAAAAAGTGGAAACTACCTACTTGTTTAATAACAAACCACAACATTGATAATAGTGATTTTGGATTCGATATTGTAAAGAAAATTAATCTTCCGTTTTCAAATAACAAAAACATGGGATTTATTTATGAACATGCACCGTTCGAGATTAATTGGTATATAGACTCCGATGTATATCTTTACGGAGACCCAACATATGCAATCGAAAAATGTGCTAAACATGATTTATGCCTAACGCACTCTCCTTTGTATCACCTCAATTACAGGTCTAATATACTGAACTCACTTAAGGACGAAGTAAGTAGTAATGATTTAATTGAGTACCAAGCAGGTTGGGTGATGTTTAAAAAGACTAAAGAGAACTTGCGATTATTTAAAAGATGCCAACAATTAGCATTAAAATATGACGATGTTAGTTACAACCAACAGATTTTCTCGTTGGCAGTTGAGCAATCAGGGGTAAATCCATTTATCCTTTCTCCAAATTGGAATTTCCGAGGTTTTCATCAATTTTTACATGGAGAACTAAAATGTTGGCACAATCATTGGTCCCCTCCCTCTAAAGAAATTGCGCGCAATACTATGCAACCTCCGAAGGTTGTTGAACCCAATATTGTTTTTTCTTACCGGTTTAAAGTTCTATTCAATAAATATAGAGATAAACTAAAGAGAAGGTTCTTATTGAAATAAATTTAAATGACCAACTACGACAAAAATTATTATTCTAAAAGACATTATTGGACTGAAAATTCAGTCTTAGCTATAACTTCATGCATCTTCGAAATATACAAACCTGATTCAGTATTGGATCTTGGTTGTGCAAATGGTTCTTGGTTAAGCACGATTAAAAAAGAACATAAAATTGATGATATTTGGGGAGTTGATGGTCATTGGGTAGATGAAAATAAATTACTTTTTCCAAAATCGAACTTTACTAAATTTAATTTAGAAGAAGTCTATTTACCAAATCGTAGATTTGATTTAGTAATTTCGATGGAAGTTGCTGAGCACCTAGACCAAAAATGTGCTGATAACTTTGTCACCTCACTTACAAACGCTGGAGATATTATCCTATTTTCAGCAGCAATTCCTATGCAAGGTGGAACAAATCACTATAATGAACAACCACAAAGTTATTGGAAGACAAAATTTGAACAAAAAGGTTTCGCATCTATTGATTTCATCAGACCAAGGATTTGGGATCTAGAAAATGTAAGGACAGACTATAAGCAAAATACATTTTTATATATACATCGACAAAAACTTGACGACTTTAAATCGCCTTTAAGTCAATTTAAGAATATTAAAAATGAAACTATATCTGATTTAGTGCACCCTGAACTCTTTTACAGAAAGTTGAAAATAGAGTCCGATCTGAATGTTATTGGATTAAAGAAAGTATTTAAAGCATTTCCTAGACTTATTCTTAATGCAATTTCGAAGAGGCTTTTTTGAATGAAATATTTTCAAAGATAAATTATTTTGTGATGCTAGTAACTTCTATTAGTACTTGATCTCATTACACTGCTTCGGGTGTATTTAAGCCAGCATCTCAGCCAAATAATTTATTTATCCAAAAAGGAAGGCTTTAGAATGCCACTACTTGAAGCCAGGTTCCAAGTATATATTCCGATCGCAGGAAATCACTCTTCAATTACAGAGGTTCTGGGTGAGGCAGGCATCAAAGTTAATTGTCAATCTGTGGATGAGTTATCCGAGGCGATGAGAAAGTGTTTAAAAGATGACTCAAAACCAAAAGTTTAGTTAAAAAAGATATGATAGAGCCTCTTTCTTTACTTGGGAAAAATCAGCAAAGCTCCATACGGATTTTTACAAAGATCTGTGAAACGCACTTTTACTCTCATCTTTAAAAAATCCCTTTTTGGGGCTCATTTAAAATGAGATTGAAGAGCAATTTATTAGAAAATTGAAAATTTCTATAATCCATCGTTACTTTGAAAAAAGATTAACTGAAAATAACTATCCGTCACACCACAAGTGGGCATGTGACGCATTAGAAAAAAGCACCAACTGGAAAGCTCAATTACTCGCAACATCTAAATTTAAAATCCCTCAGAAACTTGAGTTTTTTCTTAATAAAACTGTGTTTAGAGGATCACCCGGTTCTAAGGTCGAGTTGTCTGCGTGGAGAGCTTCAAGAAAATCTGATTTAATTTATTCCATCAGCGGACCCTTGGCTCTCGCGCATTTATACCCTAAAAGACTTCTCTCTTGGGTCTTTACCAAACCTCCCGCCCTTAGTAGGGGATTCAAGCTAGCCCATCGAGCATACAAACCATATAACCTCAGATCCAATGCTGGATTTCTGTGTCTAACTCCGAAAGCAGAAGAGTACTATTCCCGGTTCGCTCCTTCCAAATTTATACCTTGGTGCGTAGACTTGGAACTCTTTGATGGAGCACCTCCTAAAAAACTTCCAGAAAAGCCTTTCTTTTTAGCAACCGGTAAAACATATCGGGATTATGCAACTCTTGTTAAAGCAGCAAAAGAGGTTGCAGCCGAAATTAGAATTATTGGGCCAAGCAATCAAAAGCCGAAAGATTTACCTTCAAATGTGAATTGGATAGAAACTTCTTTGAATCAACCCGATCAGGCAATTGACTACCCTACCCTTCGAGAATGGTACGCTCAGTGTATTGCTGTTTGTATTCCGCTAAGCGGAGATGCAGATGACACTTGTGGTTATACAAATATTCTAGAAGCTATGGCAATGTGCAAACCGGTTTTAATGACTCAATCTGGCTGTTTGCACATAAACGCAGAGACTGGTGGATTTGGCATAGTAATAAAGCCAAGAGATGTTCAGGGTTGGGTTAACGCAATAAATCTACTTCAGGAAGACCATGAAAAGGCTTTAAAGATGGGAAATCGAGGGCGAGAAATCGTTGAAAGAGACTTTACTATTGAGCGTTTCAACCAAAATGTACTTGAATTTATTGAAACAATTCTAAACAAAAGTTGAGCGAGGAGGGTAAGGTTTTTTTTAGCGTCGTCATACCGACTTATGAGCGACCGGATGATTTAAGGATTTGTCTTAATTCACTTAGTAAAGACATTCAGTTAGGGTCTCCTTCGTATGAAATTATTGTCACGGATGACTCCAAGTCCGAAAAATCTAGAAGGATGATTGAAAGCGAATTCCTCCATGTATCCTGGGGAAAAGGAAAACAAAATGGACCAGCAGGGAATCGCAATGCTGGAGTGGACAGAGCCAAAGGTGAATGGATCGTCTTTTTGGACGACGACTGCATCGCACAAGAAGGTTATCTAATTGCTTATGCAAAAGCTATTAAAAGCAATCCAGAAATAAAAGTATTCGAGGGTCGAATATTTGCGGATCGACCAAGAAGAACATGGGCGGAAGGCTGCCCAGAAAATGAGCAAGGCGGTATGCTTTGGACAAGTAATCTATGTGTAAGAAGAAAATTATTCATAAAAATGGGTGGCTTAGATGAAAGGTTTCAAATCGCTTATGAAGATGTAGATTTTTCACATCGGCTAAAGCAAAGAAATGTCTCTCATTTATTTTTGCCAGAAGCCTCAGTTTGCCATCCGTGGAGAACGCTAAGAAATAGTGGGAATAATTGGAAAAATAAAAATTATGAAATTGAATCACTAAAATTATTTTTACAAAAACATCCGGATGCAATACCGGAGCATGGAGATTGCCTTATTTACCTAAAGAACTTTTTACGTATATTAACAAGAGATCTTAGTTATTGTCTGATCAGATTAGGTGGACGGGGAATCGATATTTTGATTACACAAGCCCTAAATTCACTAAAATTTGCTTTATTGGCACATAAGACTGGGAGAAATTAGTCATTAAAACTACATTACGAAATTCAGTATTTATTAGCCGAAGCTTTTGGGATTACTATCTTCACCCATGCCAAAAAGCATATGCAATTGAATTAGCCAAGTGTACTGACAATAAAGTGATATGGTTTGATCCTCCGACAAGAAATCCCTTAACCTGGCTAAAAAAGAGAAAACGGGTTGATAAGTCTGGGGTAACTATACGAAGGCCCTTCTCCACAAATAACGAGTATGAGAACTTCAACTTTCTAGATCGTTTTCTTTTCCGACTACAGATATTTTCGTTCCGACTATTTCTTAATAGGGCTACTTTGTGGTCCATAGCTTGCCCCCATCCATGGCTTCTTAGTTGCCCGATTTTTCATTATTCGATATACTGGCCTGGTGATTTTTTTAATGGGAAAAAAGAATACCCTAAATTTAAATCTTACAATTTGATAATGCCATGGACTAGTGCTGGCATAAAAGAAGTTCCGGTATTTTATCTTGGCAAGGTTTTTAGATCTTCCACTTGTGCGGGAGATGTATTTCTCGACTACAAATTTAAAACTTCCGTTAAATCAGAATTCAATTTTCGGAAAGAATTTTCTAATATTGTAGTTTATATAGGTGGGTTATCTACTCGCAGGATCGACTTTATTCTTCTTAAATATTTAGCCTCAAATCTTCCTAAAACTGCGTTCGTTCTTGGAGCAAAAACTGACGGAGAAAACAAGACCGAGCACGAACTCTCTAAACTACTGAGACTCAACAATGTTTACCACTTCGGTAATCTTAATTACTACGACTTACCTGACCTCGTACATTCGGCAGATGCTGGAATAGTCCCTTATTTAGTCAATGAAGACACAATGGGGATTTGTCCTAATAAAATTTTTGAATATGCGTCTTTAGGAAAACCTGTTTTGAGTACTCCTGTTCCAGCAGTTTTAGACTATTCTCCACCAATTCAAATCTGTCACAACAAAGATATCTTTTTGGCAAACTTGAAAAAGTTAATCTCTGATCAGCCTGATAAAGAATTAAAGAAACAAATGAAATTATTAGCACGAAAGACATCGCCCTCTGAAACCTTAAAAAGAATGGGAAAGTTAATCTATTCAAATTAAAATTATAGTATCACCTTATGAATAATTTAAACAGGAAATATGAAAGCAATTACTACCGCTGGAGAGAAATACCCGCTGTTCGTTCCGCTGAGATTATAATTCCTTTTATTCTGGACAAATACAATCCTTCTTCAGTGGTTGACCTAGGATGTGCAGAAGGTGCATGGTTATCTATTTTTCATAAAAGTGGAGTTGGGAAAATCAAAGGTTTTGATGGTCCTTGGATCAATCAGGATGAACTGCTAATACCAAAAGAGTTTTTTCGTTGTGCCAAGTTGGAAGGGTTTGAGGCTCCACAAGGTCAAAGATTCGATATTGCCATAAGTTTAGAAGTCGCAGAGCACCTCCGCGAAGAATCAGCCGAAAACTTTGTCAGGCAACTAACTCGGCTTTCTAAGAGAATTCTCTTTTCCGCCGCAATACCCGGTCAAGGTGGCCTTCATCATGTCAACGAACAACCACCTTCCTATTGGAAAAAGAAATTTGAAAATCTTGGTTATGCTCAACTTGACATACTGCGTCCTCATTTTTGGAAAGATAAAAACATCGCATGGTGGTATTCCCAAAATATATTTCTCTATGAATGCCAAAGTATCCACCAAGGAAGTAGAGAACAAACATTTCATGGTAGACACATCGTACACCCTAGGGCTTTCCAAGAGAAGCAAATCGAACTGGATTCTGGTAATATATCCTCAAGAAACCTTGTAAAGATCATTGCTAAGAGAATATTAAACATACTCATAAAAAAATTAAAGGCTAAATAGATATGCATTCAAAATTAGTTATCTTCCCAAAGACCTTTGCAGTGCTTATGCGAATGAGGTCTAAAACAAACTATGAGAAAATGCTCTACCTCCAAAAAATATGTCGTAAAGAAACGATATTCGATCTTGGCGCAAATATAGGTTATTACACCACTCTTTTCTCTCAATTGACAGGAAAGGGCGGAAAAGTTCATGCGTTCGAACCCTTACAGGAAAATTTCCGAAAACTGCAAAGTAATACAAGCCGCAGTTGCACCAATGTTGTCCTTAATCAAACCGGCATAGATATTGCAAAATCGACAAAGACTATTTTCTTTGACACCAATGACTTAGAAAAAGCTAGTATTAAACAACAAAGATGTGCAAATGTGCATTCAAGGGAAATTGATGTTACAACTTTGGACAACTATATCAGCGACAATAGAATTCCACAGGTAGACTTCATAAAGTGCGATATAGAAGGCCATGAAATGCATGCCTTAATGGGAATGCCAAATACCCTTCGTAAGTTTCATCCAAAGTTATCCATTGAAGTAACACTACCGCATGATGAGAGAAAGGAACTAACTGATTTTCTGCAATCATTTGGATACAATAACTTTCAACTAATAGAGAAAGGATATCCTCGACTCAACCTAGCACAACTAGAAAAGGAAGAGTACTTCTACTTATATGCATCCCGCACAAAGAATTCCTAGGGTTTTAAGAAGGCATTGCCTAATTCATTATTTAATTAAGTTTGGGTTCTTGAAAAACCCCGCCTTAGGTCACTTTAACGAAGGCTCAAAAGCCTTCTTTGACCTCCTCGACCCAGAGCCGCGAAATGTATTTCTAAAGCGAGAATTCGAACCTGATTTCTTAGAAATCCCCAAGGCGTTTTTAAAAAAAGGGAGCATATTTTTCGACTTAGGTGCAAATCACGGGCTTTGCTCATTTGGTCTGATCCCCGATAGGCCCCGATCTGCCTTTCATTTGTTTGAGGCGAATTCCGGACTTGCCGCAATCATAAAAAAATCCATTGCCATCCACCAAGATACCTCAGTTAAGCTTTCCTGTGCCTGCGTCTCGGACAAACCCGGTTCATCCAGATTCTTTCTTGAAAAAAGCCAAACCGGCCAGTCTCATGTTGCTGCGGGCTCCGAAACCGGTGACATGGTTCCGAATCTAATCTTGGACCAATACTGCGATGATCAAAAAGTAAAAGAAGTTGATTTTGCCAAAATTGACTTGGAAGGCCATGAGCTTTCTGCCTTGAGAGGTTGGCAGAATTTTTTGTCATTCCACAAAACTAAAGCAATCTATGTTGAAATCATGCCTGAGAATCAATTCAGGTACGGCCTTCCCACAAATTCCCCCTTGATCTTTTTGGAACAACTGGGATACAGACTCTACCTCTGTAAAAAAGAAGATTTTGGAAAGTTTGGTGAACTGCCAGTTGAAAAGAACACGGGTATAAAAAATATCACACTTTCTTTTTTTAAAGCTGAAGAT
>Ga0206130_10008197_pt1 | contig 11318 bp, 11 predicted proteins | sample Helgoland_Spring_9_FD_148637 | JGI IMG/M metagenome (GOLD analysis project Ga0206130, IMG submission 148637) | Pelagic subsurface seawater microbial communities from Kabeltonne, Helgoland, North Sea - Helgoland_Spring_Bloom_20160512_1 | ecosystem: Environmental > Aquatic > Marine > Epipelagic ...
CATCGAGGTCATAATTTTATTTCGATACTTAAGTAAGATATCTTTGGAGTTTCCTGCAATTTGCAAATCGACCATTCGACGTGTGCTTCAAAAAAAGACATTCCTAATGTAACACCATGCTCATCAATCAGCGCTTTAAGCAGTATAAGAAGGTTTTTATAGTAATTCATATAGTACCTTCCAATACATTAATTTGCGGATAAATTTATAATGTTTAAAGGTTTCCCAATTCAATTTCTCACTGATTTTTTGAAAACCATTTCTGGGAAATTTGTTTCAGCTTTTCGAGAGTAAATTTGGATAAATGGTTTATTCCGAAAATCATCTGCTAGTATAGAAAAGTTGTCGTTTGCAAAGACAGTAAAAGCCCACAGTAAAAAATGTCAGAATAAACTCATGTGCACCATATATTTTAAAAAATTTAAGATTTTTGATCGACATATCTGGATGAAGGCACATGTTATTAACAAATAAACTGCCCGGAATTTCTGGGTGAATATATGTTCGGGTGTCCAAAAGATTTCTTTACAAATTTGGTGAAATTATACGACGTTTTGAGTGATGTGAAAATCTGCAACTCGCGAATGATGGTTCTGACTGATCTAGTTGGACAAGGTGTCCTGAGTATTCTGTTCAATCGCCGCGACGTAAATCAGCGCGTCGCCGTCTGGCTGATTGGCTTTGAAAGCTTTAAGCGAAATGTTGCACAGACCATCGGGTGAGATTGCCTCGGTCTTAGCGCTTGGTATTTCTTGGACCCACCGGTACAGTACATGTTGATTTTCTATCGGATGGGCTTGTGGATGTCTAAACGGCATTGGGTTGGTCCGAGAGCCGGGCCAAGTCGGGTGGGGAATGCTTACCGCGATCTGGTCACACAAAATGTTGCATCCTGAGCAAGGTTCGGGTGGGTTGTAAGCTTGGTGGGTCCGAACCGTTTGTGACATAGTTCTAAAATATTTCTGGGCTGGGCATAGTAGATACTGTCATGAGCGATCTGGGCCTTCGGTGCGATTTGAAGGTTGAAAATCATCCTATGAATGGTTTTTTCCCAACATTTTTGCAAGCAATTGATGACGTAATCTTCCCAGACTGTCAGCTGGCGGGTGGCGGCTAAGTTATAGGTTCCCGACATGACAACGCAGTCGGTTGCCTCTTTGGGATATGTGCCGAGGGCAAAGCGAAATCGTGGGCTTTTATTCTTTGTTTGACATTCCTGAATCAATTCCGGGCTGATGTCATAGCCGCTATAGGCAATATGATCAAAGCGTTCCTCAGCCGCTAAATAGTCTGCCAAAGCCCCATATCCACAGCCGATGTCGGCCAGGGTGATGTTGCGGGGTGGTGTGGCTTTAGGCATGGCATTCAAAATAAGATCAAACCTTTGATACTGCCGGGCCTTGGTCAGCCAAAAGCTGCCTTTTGGCGTGGCACCATATTCCTGATACCGTTTCCAATAGGTCTGACTTAAGCTTTTTTTGAAGGCCGCGTTTTGCAACAAGTTAGCCAAGACGATTTGCGCTTTCCAGATCTGTTTTCAACGACCTGTGCTGCACTGCAAGGCCATGAGGATTAGGGACGGGTTTGCCTGTGTAGTATGCATTGATTTGATGAATTATCCAGAAAATTTAATCCTTGTCATCATCAATGATTAAGACAAGTGGGGTGGAAGTGTTTGAATTCTCGCGTGAAACTGTTTAGTCAGGGCTGCTTTTTCTGTTGCACGCTGCTTGTGCTTTAGGACAAGGGGCTTGTGGCAAGCAGTAAAATCAGTTTAACTGTTTCTGCATAAAAACAAACTATTTTTTTGCGGCCGGGTGAGTGTCGCGATTTAAATGCAAATTGCATTCGAACGAGCGTTTATCGGTAAGTTATATTAATATGGAGCCTGTTTTCTACTATGGAATTTTCGATTACTCATACGCGACAACCAGAGGACCCCAAGAGCGGTGTTGCGAAAATAGGTTGGTTTTTTGCCGACGAGACCAGCAGCGTTGTGTATTTTCCGCCCGAGCGTTTGCGCACGGTTGACATGAATCGTACGCACGCAAAATCGGCGTCCCGCTGTCCGGCAGTGATTGGCTTGGAAAGTCGCTATATGATGGTGCGCTGCCCGTTTGAGGTGCACCTTGAGTTTATCAGAGATGACAAAGGCAAGCCGGCGTTGAAAAATCTCATGGGCAGTAAAAGCCCGGTACGCAGCAGCAAACTGAACCAACTGCTCTCGATCACCAGCGAGTCAGAGTGGCGTTTTGCCGACCGCCCGACGGTACAGTTGAAACTGCCCTACATGTTTATCAGCGACGAGCCGGTGTATCTATCGCAAGTGCCGCCGTTTTTTGATTATCAAGATTCTGAGCCGTTTCCCGGTACTTTGTTTGGTGGTCGCTTTCCGATCGATGTTTGGCCGCGGCCCTTGATGTGGGCTTTTGAATGGCACAACATCAAAAAGCCAATTCGCCTTAAACGTGGGCAGCCGTTATTTTATTGCCAATTCGAATTGGACAATCCTGAACGGCAGTTTCAAGTGTTTGAGGCCGAACGTACCCCCGAATTGCAAGAGTATTGCAAAACGATTACCGGCGCGGTGAATTATGTCAATCAAACGTTCAGCCTGTTCAAACGGGCTGCCGAAGTGCGCCCGTCACAGTTGCTGGTGCAGAAGGAAAAAAGATAAGGCAGGATTTGGATCACGATCTTTTTACGACTGCTGTGCTGGGTGTTAGTAAGGCTTGACCGAATGATAGCCTAACCGACTTGACCAATGGCAGCTGTGCCCATTGGTATTTTCTCAAACGATCGCCGTGTCACAGTTCTGAGGGCAGAAGGATGTCAGAATGGTGTACTCGGGCTCTGTGGCTGCTTGCCATGCGATTTGTGGTATCCGAAGCTGCTTTTCTATTTTTGTGGTAAAATTTGTTTTCAATGAAATGTTCTAAATTTACCGCGGTGTCGGGATTAATTTATCAGGTTTAATTCCAGACAGATAGCTGTCTTGCAGTATGGTGAAACAGGCGGCAGACTGTTAATGTGCCATCGCATGTCGCCTATTGTCATAAAAAATTGGGGCCCCCGTTGAATCAACCAACAGAACCTGCTTATTTGCGGATTTGCATTCACAGATTCCAGACCGCCTTGGTGTGTGGCTTACTCTGGGGTCTGCACCGTTTGCCCTATGAAAAGCGACTTAAATTCGGGGGATGGGTTTTCGGCCGCGTCATTGCCCCGATGACCAGTTATCACAAGCGTATCGTCGAGAACCTTGAGTTGATTTTTCCTGAACTGCCAACTGTTGATACCAAGCGATTGTCACAGGAGGTCAGCCGTAACATCGGCATCACTTTCACGGAATTGTTTTCCCCGGATGATTTTTTAAATGCCAATGCGAACTATAGCCTGCACGGGACTGGGTTCGAGGCGCTGAAACAGGCTCATGCGCAAGGGCGTCCAGCCATCGTTGTCTCTGGCCACTTTGGTAACTATGATGTGGTGCGGGCAAATTTGATCCGGCACGGGCTGCGAGTAGGCGGCCTGTATCGTCGGATGGACAACCCGTATTTTCACGACCTGTACATCAAGTCGATTTCGAAAATAGGCAATGGTCTTTTTGAACGCGGGCGTTCGGGACTGAAACAAATGCTCAAGTTTCTCAAGGGTGGAGGCGTCCTTGCGGTATTGATCGACCAGCGGCTCACAACCGGGGCACAACTGAATTTTATGGGGCACTCTGCCTATACCTCTCTCTCGATTGCCGAGTTGGCGCTAAAGCTCGATGCGTTGGTGGTGCCGGCCTACGCTGTGCGTCAGCCAGACCTGTCCTATTGCATCCAGATTGAAGATCCGATCTTGCATTCCACGCCGGAACAAATGACACAGGACCTGAATGACAGCTTGAGCCAGCAAGTAAGCCGTCATCCCGAGCAATGGTTCTGGATTCACCGCCGCTGGCTGTATGCGGATATCAAAGAGGCTTGAAGAGGAGAGCATTTATGCAGATCGCCAGACGAAAAATTGGACCCTCCGAGCCGCCACTGGTCATCGCTGAGATCGGGATCAATCATGGAGGTAACCTTGCGCTTGCCAAACATATGGTATCGCTGGCTGCGCGGTCGGGCTGCGAATGCATCAAGCACCAGACCCATTTTGTAGAAGACGAAATGACCGAGGCGGCAAAGGAGATTTTTCCGCCCAATGCCGATGTGTCGATCTGGGACGTTATGGCCAACTGTGCGCTGTCGAAAGACGATGAGGTTGCGCTAAAGCATCATACCGAGAGCCTGGGGTTGATCTATCTATCAACGCCGTTTTCCCGCAGCGCGTCGGATTTTCTCGAAGAGATTGACGTGCCAGGGTTTAAAATTGGGTCAGGCGAGGCGGATAATCTGCCGCTGATCCGTCATATCTCTAAAAAGGGAAAACCGGTGATTATGTCGACCGGAATGCAGACCATTGAATCTGTCCGTAAAAGCGTTGAAATCTTAGAAGCCTCAGGCGTTGATTACGCCTTGCTAGAATGTACCAACCTCTATCCCTCGCCACCGGAAATTGTCTCGCTTAGAGGCGTAAGTGATTTGCGGGCTGCCTTTCCCAACGCTGTGGTCGGCTTCTCCGATCACTCAATTGGGCCTGAAATGGCGCTGGCTTCAGTGGCTTTGGGAGCCTGCATTCTCGAGCGGCACTTTACCGACAGCCGCTATCGGATCGGGCCGGATATCGCCTGTTCGATGGATCCGGCAGAGCTGCGTCTGCTGATCGACAGATCCCGTGAAATACATGTCGCCCTGCACAACAAAAAACAACGCACTGGTCCAGAAGAAGACGTCTACAGGTTTGCCCGTGCCAGTCTTGTTGCAGATCGAGATCTGACTGAGGGTCACAGGATCACAGAGCCGGACATCTGGGCGCGCCGTCCCGGCAATGGCGAGATACCCGGATACCGGTTTGATGATGTTATCGGCAAGAGCCTGACCCGCGCAGTGCGCCGAAACGAACAACTTAAATGGAGCGATCTAGTGCCATAATATCCCATGGGGAATATGGCTTTTCGCGGGGGTCGCAACAGCATAAAGTACGGATATGAGACAAAATCAAAGCCTTCTGTTTGTCACTGGAACCCGCGCCGATTTCGGTAAAATAGAGCCGTTGGCGCGCGCTGCCGTGCAGCACGGCTTTGAGGTGTCCTTTTTTGTCACCGGTATGCATATGATGCACAGCTACGGGTTGACCAAACTCGAAGTGCAGCGCTTGACAGATGTCACTGTGCATGAGTTTCTCAATCAAAGGCCAGGCGACCCGCAGGATGTGATCTTGGCCAAAACCATGCTGGGATTTTCTGATTTCGTCGTTGAAAAAAAGCCTGATCTGGTGCTGGTTCACGGTGATCGGGTCGAGGCGATGGCCTGTGCCTTGGTCTGTGCGACAAACTATATTAAATGCGCCCACATCGAGGGAGGTGAGGTATCGGGCACCATCGATGAGGTTTTCCGCCACTGCAATTCTAAGCTGGCCTATTGCCATTTCGTCAGCTCCAAATCGGCCGGCAAGCGTGTGCAGGCGCTGGGAGAAGCCGAAGAGACCATCCATGTTATTGGCTCGCCTGAATTGGATTTTCATTCTCAGGCCTCGGGGTTTAGCATCGAAGAGGTCCGCGCCCATTATCAGATTGATCCGTCTGACTATGGCATATGCATCCTGCATCCGGTGACCTCGGAAACCAACATCATGAGACAGCAGGCATCTGATCTGTTCGAAGCGCTCAAAGGCAGTGGCAAGTATTTTGTGGTAATACGGCCAAATAATGATCCCGGGTCGGAAGATATCATTGCTGTGATCGATGCGCTGCCAAAATCCCAATTTAAAGTTATTCCATCGATGAGTTTTGGTCGCTTTTCCGAACTGTTGAAAAATGCTGCCTGTATTGTCGGCAATTCATCTGCCGGGGTGCGCGAGGCGCCGTTTCTAGGCGTGCCATCGTTGGATGTCGGCTCGCGTCAGTCCGACCGCGCTTTTGGTCCATCAATCACCAAAGCCGATGCCGGACAACAAGACAAGATCGCCCGCTTCCTGCAGCAAAACTGGCACAGCAGGCACCCGCGACAGACCGAGTTTGGGCATGGCAATGCCACCCAGAAATTTATTGATATTTTAAAATCTGATGCATTCTGGCAGCGCTCCATGCAGAAATATTTTAATGACTTTGTGCAATAGGCTCGCAGAGCATATCAGCCTGGCCTTGTATCGCGCAGCGACATCTGCCCTGACACCGCTGCTGCCGCTGCATCTTAAAAAACGTCTGAAACGCGGCCGAGAGCATCCCGAAAGATGGCGCGAAAAACTAGGGTTTTCCGGCCTGCCGCGTCCGGTGGGTAAACTCGTCTGGCTGCACGCTGTGGGTCTGGGCGAGGTTTTGGCGCTGCGTGGTATGATCGTGGCGCTGCAAGCTTGCGATCCGAAGTTGCAGTTTCTGGTGACTTCTTCGACTCTGGCCTCAGCCGAGACGTTTGGCAAAAATATTCCCCCAAGGACGGTGCACCAGTTTTTACCGCTTGATGCGGGGCGGTATGTCCGGCGTTTTCTGGATCATTGGCGCCCCGACCTTGCCCTGTGGTCTGAACGCGATATTTGGCCGGGGCTGGTGACCCAAGCCGCGCGCCGGGGCATTCCACAGGCGCTGATCAACGTACGGATGAATGCCGGCTCATTTCAGCGAAAGCGTAAAGTAAGAGCGCTGTACCGTGCGGTGTACCGCAATTTTGTGCTGATCTCAGCTCAGGATGACGTCACCGCTGTGGCGTTGACTAAGCTTGATGCGCAACAAGATATACGCATTGATGGATCTTTGAAACCACATAGCCCACCGCTGTGCGTCACGGCCACAGATTTGGCGATCCTACGGGATTCACTGGCGGGAAAAGCCGTCTGGGTTGCGGCCTCATGCCACCCCGAAGATGAAGCCATCGCGCTGGCCGCGCAAAGACAATTATTGAGCAAGGTCCCGGATGCGATGCTTGTGCTTGCCCCGCGTTATCCAAGTCGGGGAGGGCAAATTCTCAAGGAGCTCTCTGGATTTCACGTGAAAGTCAGAAGCCGGGGCGAGTTGCCGGATGCCGATACTGAGGTGTTTGTTGCCGACAGCTTTGCGGAAATGGGCCTGTGGTATGCGCTGTCCGGTTTTGCCCTGATTGGTGGCACCTTCAGCGATGTTGAAGGTCATAACCCATGGGAGGCTTTGCAATTAGACTGCGGGGTGATGCATGGGCCAAGATACGGTAATTTTACCTCAGATTATGATGCTCTGATTGAAGCACAAGCCTGTTTTCCAGTTTACAATGCAGAGGATATTGTAGACACAATTACGACGCAGTCATCCCGTGGGTTGGACGGTTATCGACACCTGCAGCGCGATCAAAACGCTGCTTTGTCGGATTTGGCCGAAAGGCTTGTCGGGATGATCAAACCGTAATCGACGAACAGGTCTACCGTGGCAAAACCGTCTCTTTTTCCGTCGTTTAATACTCGCGTGGTTCTGGTTCTGTACCGGCTGATTTGGGCGGTCTGTCTGCCTTTGGTCCTCTTTTTTCTCTACTGGCGCGGTAAAAAAGAGCCCGCCTATTTCAAATTTCTGGCTGAGAGGTTCGGTCGCCACAAATTACGAGACAAGTCGCATATATGGATCCACGCGGTGTCATTGGGCGAGGTGCGCTCGGCGGTGCCTTTGATCAAGCGCCTGCTGCTTGATGACACGCCTGTGGTTACCACCCATTTCACACCGGCGGGGCGCAGCGCAATTATGCGTTTGTTTCCCGATGCCGTCGCCGACGGGCGTTTGACGGCCTGCTATGTGCCGTTTGATTATAGCGCGGCCTTCAGACGTTTTTTCAAAGCCTTCCGCCCGGTTTATGGACTGGTGATGGAGGTCGAGTTCTGGCCTGGCATGATCATGAGCAGCCGTAAATATGGCGTGCCGCTGTATCTGTGCAACGGTCAGTATCCGAGCCGGAGCTTTGAGCGCGATCAGCAACGGTTTTTCTCACGTGCTAAAATTGTCCCGGGCTTTGCCGGCGTGATGGTCAAATCCGAACTGCAAGCCGCGCGCTTTCGTATGCTGGGGATCGACCGTGTGGCGATCACTGGCGAGATGCGCTTTGATCAACCTATTCCACAGGCCTATATTGCCGCGGCTCGGACTTTTAGAACTGCCGCGATGGGCGCGCGACCTGTCATAACAATGGCAAGTATGGTGGTAGGGGAGGACGTAAGCGCGCTTGACATGATTGCACAGGTTCAAAGCCAATTTGTGCAAAGAGGTCTGGAAAAACCTCTGTTTATCTATGTGCCGCGCGCCCCAGAAAGGTTTGATGTGGTCGCAGAAATAATCGCCGAGAAATCTCTTTCATATGCTAAACGTTCTGACGTGCTCGACGCGCTGCTGCAGATCAAGTCAGAAACTGGCAATGCCAAAACTGATATTGCAAAAATTGATATCAATGGGCTTGATATTGTTTTGGGGGACAGTCTGGGCGAGATGTATTTCTATCTTGAGCTTTGTGATCTGGCCATTGTCGGCGGCGGCTTTTGTCCTAAGGGTTCGCATAATATCTCTGAACCTCTGTGCCTGCGCAAGCCGGTGATTATTGGGCCAAACGATTACACGATCGAGTTTCCGGCGCGCGAAGCCCTAGCGTATGGGGTGTGTCTTCAGTTGGATTTTTCGCAAATCATCGATCAGTTGATCAACCATCCGCTGCAGTTTGCCAGCGACGAACAGATGACGGCGTTTCTTGATGCCCATAGTGGCGGTACGGCGAAAACGCTTGCTGCTTTAGACGACTTTATGCACCCTACCAGCCGCTAAAGCCGCCATCCACATTGACCATTTGCCCGGTCATATATCCGGCGCCTTCGGAACATAAAAACAACATTACATCAGCAATCTCTTTGGGTTCGGCCATGCGGCCGGCCATAATCAGTTTGCCAACGCGGTTTTGAAATTCGTCAGAATGGTTGTTATATACAGCACCGGGGGCGATGGTGTTCACCGTTGAGCCGCGCGCGGCCCAGTATCCTGCCAGCCACAGAGTAAGCCCGTGAATACCGGCTTTGGTTGTGGAATAGGCCGAGAAGGATTTGAATGGCATGTCTTTGTAAATGTCGTGGTGCGGCCCATTGAGCGCGTACATCGACGCCACATTTATCAGCGCTGCAGGGTATTTACCAACGATATCGATATCCATTTGCCGCGCGATTAAAAAAGCACCCGTTAGATTGATCTTAATGGTTTTTTCCCAATCTTCAAGCGAGGTGTTGGCAAAATCGGGAAAGCTTTTGCCAGCACCCATCAATAACTCGCCGGTAATGGCCGCGTTATTGAGCACTACATTTGGGGCATATCCATCCGCTGCAACACGTTTGAAAATCTCTTTGATTTGGTCCTCATCACCCACATCCAGATCGTAATAGGTAAAATTATCGTTGTTTGCGAACTCTGATTTCAACGCCTCGCCGCGCGCGCCGGGCAGATCGGTTGCCACCACCTGCGCGCCGGATGCAAGCATGTTACGCACATAGGTGGTGCCCAAAACACCGCCTGATCCGGTGATAAAAATTGTTCTTTTTTCAAGATTGCCGGTCACTGGTTTGTTCCTTCATTAGAAATTTAACGATCTTAAAATCAAGTTCGCTGTCGATATCGACGCAGCGTTCTGAGGGCATTAGAAACGGCAGTACCCGCCCTTCAAACAACGACTTGGCTGATTTTAAATAGGCGGGATCTAGCACATAGGTCGAGGCGGCATGTTCATAGACCACCGGTGCCTGCTGACGGGCCACGACATGGGTCGCGAGGGGTTTGCTAACATGCAGCGCTCCGGTCTCGTCGGGCTCTACCAGATTAAAGTAAGGGTTTTTGCGGGCTGCACAGCATGACATCAACATATCGGGCTTTTGGATGGCAAATTGAGTGAGTGCGGCGTCAATATCGCTATCGAGTCTTAACGGCGAGGTGCAATCGAGATCGACAAAAACCGTTACCGGGCCGGTGATCGCTTCAGTCACCGCAAGCGCATGCTGCCATACCATCCATTTCGATGCAGTGTCAGTGCACAGTTCGGGCGGGCGCATCCCAATATCGAGCGTTTGTTTGCTGCGCGCATGGTGATAGATGTCTTCATCATCTGTCGAGACAATCACAACATCAATGCGAGGGCTGCCCAGCAATTGATCCAAGGACCAATCGATTAATGGCTTGCCGTTCAAGGCGCGAAAATTTTTTCCCGGCACGCCTTTGCTGCCTTTGCGCGCGCCAATATGTCCAACAATCACTGCAGTTCTACCTTTCTTGTGCCGATAAAATCGCGTCTTTCCCACGCATCAACAATTCGTTCGCAACTGGTCTTAACCTTGTCCATTCTTGGCACTTTGTCATGGGTGATATCACCGGTGTCTTCGGCGAGGGTCACAAAATCTTGCATGATCTTTTCAAACATGCCGTTGCGTTCAGTGTTGAAATTGTGGTCTTGCACGCCCTTTGCGGTGGCAACAGTTGCCGTGTTGGTCACAAAATCAAACGTGATATTTTGCGCATCCCCGGTCAGGCTGCCGCCGCGTTTTAACACGGGCGATAGATAATCCATCGACACGGTGCCCGTCGTACCCGCGTCACTTACCAGCGCCAGCGTTGAGGCGATATCAACCCCCGGAAAGGCCGAATGCCCAATGGATGTGACGTCTCTGAGGGTTAGATCGGGGCAGATCAACCCTATCAGGTCGATTTCGTGGCAGAGGTCCAATAACACGCCGCCACCCTGCGCCCGCGCTGCGTAACTTTCTGCAAACTGCCAGTTTTCGCGCCATTGCCGCACGTCATGCCCAATCTCGAGGTGCAGCCGGAAAAATCTCTGCCCGGTAAAGCTGACCAGAAAGTCGGTCAAAGGATGATAGCGTAACATAAAGCCGACCATAGAGCGTTTTTGTAAATCAGCATTAATGCTGTAGATTTTGTCAAAATCAGCGCGGGTAAAAGCCAGTGGTTTTTCGATATACATCGGGGTACGGTATGCGGCGCAGATCGCCACTAACTCGGCACGAATATCCGTGGCTGTCGCAATGATTACCGCAGCATTCCCGGTGCGGCTGGCCAGTTTTTGGGTGATGCCCTGAGCGCCAAAACGCCGCCAAGACAACAGTTCTGCTGATTTGCCCATCGTTTTCAGGTTGGCAAAATGTCGCCGTCCGATAGAACCGCTGCCAACCACAAAATATGTAAATGCCATCGTGCTGACCTCGAATATGCCGCGTCAAACCCTATCTTAATTGGACGA
>Ga0206130_10008201_pt1 | contig 11316 bp, 8 predicted proteins | sample Helgoland_Spring_9_FD_148637 | JGI IMG/M metagenome (GOLD analysis project Ga0206130, IMG submission 148637) | Pelagic subsurface seawater microbial communities from Kabeltonne, Helgoland, North Sea - Helgoland_Spring_Bloom_20160512_1 | ecosystem: Environmental > Aquatic > Marine > Epipelagic ...
GTGGCGGTGGTATTACTGGAACTGGTCTAACAACAGACCAACAGGAATTCCTATCACACTGGAACTACGATGAAAACACTCGTCGGCTTACTTCTACTAAAGCTATTGAAACAACACTTAACTCGCTTTACCTTGGTGAACAGCACAAGATGTCTTCTGGTTCAGAGAACATTTACTTCACCAACCTATCAAGTGACATTAACTTCTTCCCTATGTGGGGTGGGCTTAAAGACCAGTCTATAACAGCTAACAGAGACAGCACAGGGTTCATCCCTCCAAGTGGCCGCGTCTATACTGACATGTTCTCTTTGCCTCTTGGTGGCGCTCCTGACCCTCTGACTTCGGTTGGTTATGCTGGCGACAACTACTTCGGCATTAACATCTCTGGCCTTGGTATCACTACTGTAGCTGCTGAACAGGTTGACGCTGATGTACGCCTTGAGTACCGCATTACAATCAGCGGTCGTCAGGTTTATATGCAGGAGCTACCCCGCGCTGCGGCACGGTCTTCTGCTGGTTCAGTAATCTACCCCGGTGACACTATTGAGTGGTTCTTTGACCACCCTGTAGACGTTCGTGCTGGTACTACTTTGTTTGCAGAAATCCACAAAGTACGTAACTCTGATGATGTTGACTTGGGAATCTTCCAAGTTCGTCAAGGTGACACTGTAGACCCTAACACTGGTTTGCCACGTTACCAAGCAACAGTACACAACCGTTTGTTTGAAGACAAAGACCTAGAGCTAATCTCTCCTTACCTTAAGTATAAGGCTATGGACTTTAGTGTTGACTCCACAGGTTCTTCTATCTTGCTTAAGGACTTGTCCCTAGCGGTTGGTTCACAGATGCTTATTCCTCATAACATTAACACAATACAAGCTATTGCCAATGGTACTGAGATTAAGATTATGGTTAAAGATGGCGCTAAGATTCTTATTGAATCCCTGCCAGTCTCTGCTGTAAGCATCAACGGTACTTTTGTAAACTCTGTATTGAATACAGCTGTAACAGAACTCAACAACTTGTTCACTAACACTCTCAGCTTTGCCTCACAGGGTAATCCTGTAACTGGCTTTACGCTAAGTGGTAATGACCTGACCCTAGCACTAGCAGACGCTACTTCTTATACAGTAGACGTAACTTCACTAGGTGTGGATACTAACAAGTTTGTAGCTAGTGGTGCTTTAAATGGCAACATTATTACCTTAACTATGGACGATGCTACTTCAGTATTTGTTGATGTAGCAGGTCTAGCGGTTGATAACGACACCACAATCGTAAGCGGTTCCGTCTCTGGTAACACAATGAGCCTTACTACTAACTCTGGTTCTATTATTACTGTAGATGTTACCTCTTTGGCCACAGGCCCAAGCACACAAGTAGTTAGCGGTGCTGTTGTAGGCACTAACCTTGTACTAACAATGGGTGATGCTTCAACTGTTACTATTGATGCTGCTAACATGATTAACGGCTCTACAATGAGTGCTACTAATGACCGCTGGTATATCTCTTACGGAACTAATGCTAACCAACCTGTTGCATCAGACATTATAGATACTACACTAGTAGGTGGAACTCAAGTACGTTTACAAGGCCCATACTACTTTGGCCAAGCTTTACTTAGAGGTTCTGAGTTTAAGTTTAACATGCAAACAAGCAATACGCTTAGACTAGGTATATGGGATGGTGCTGAAGTAGCAACTTCTTACACTGACCAAGCGACTGCGGCTAACTGGAACACAGTGTTTAGCTTTGCTAACGGTACTGGTAAGTTCACAAGCTCTACTAACACAGATGTAACAACATATCACGCAAGTGGTTATACAGCTGTCCAAGGCGCTCCTATGTCTCTTAGATTTGGCGATGATGGCCACTTGACACTTATCGACTTGTCTGGTGGTACTGAGGTGGTTGTTGCTAAGACAACTATTGCTTTGTCTGATACTTCTATTAACCTACAGTTCGGTGGATTCAACAACTCAGAATTCCCTAACGGTATTATCAAGAACTCTGGCTGGACTATTGTTCACGACTTTGCTGGCACAGAATCGGGTATTGTCAATGGCATCCTAGACCATACTGTCCTTAAGTCTGACATCTCTATTCTCCCTGGTGAGAAGATTATGTTCATGCTTGATGAGGCAGGTACAGGTGACTTCTTCGGTACAGGTTATACAGCAGCTGCTACAGGTGTTGCTACAGCAGAAGAACAGTTGGAACACACTTGGATTTACCAGAATAACGAAGCTATCGTATTTGACACTGCTTCTGGGGTTTCTGATTGGAACGCTAACACAAACGCAACACACTCTGGCGGCGGGTATTTCTATAGTGCAAGCCTGAACCAATACAGAGATGGTGGTGCAGGTGCAATTGCGGGTATGTTTAGCTTGCGCTACACAACTGACAACACAATCACACTCTATGATGAAGACCGAAATGTTAAGATTGCTACACGCAAATCAGATGGTGACGGCACTACTCCTCTACACCTCTTCTTTGGTGTTAAAGGCAACCGTGCTTACTACTCTATTCCAGAAATCTCTAAGCAGACTATCACAGGTGGCTCACAACCTAACCTAACATTTGCTCCAGATGTTTCTAATCAAACATTTACTGTTGAAGAGAACACGGCATTTAACCTCCAGATTGCCCTTGATGCTAACTCTGATATTGTCAACATGTATGGTGAGAGTGATGCCCCTTCTTGGGCAGTACTAGGCCAAGTAAACGGTCAGTTCATTGGTACAGCACCAGCGCATAACGGCTCAAGTGACTCCTATGTTATTAACTGTAAAGCTGCCAATGCTATCGGCGGTATTACTAACTTCACTGTGACTATCAACGTAACACTACCAGCCTACACCAACACCAAGTCTTTGTCTTTAGATGGTTCAACCAACTGGCTCCAAGGCAACCCTGTCAACATGACTGCTCTAGAACGGGCAACAAATGGCGACGGCAGTGCTTGGACCATCTCAATGTGGGTTAAACCAGATACATCAAACACAGGCAACCAGACTTTATTAGTTTACGGTGCTGGTGATGATTACAACGGTGGAGCTATTACGCTGAAGCAATCTGGTGGAACTTCACTAGTACTAAACTACGGTACTGTGTATAACAACATCATCCTTGTAGCTGGTAACTCTTTTGTAAACAACACATGGCAACATGTAATGATTACCTTTGATGGTGGTACTACTGGAGTTGACGCTAACCAATCTGCAGCTTACTACGGCAGATTTGACATCTTTATTGATGGCGTACAGAAAACACCCATCGGTGTTGCTTCTGGTAGTGGTTACGATGGCGCTCTTAGTGGTGCTGTTGTAAGCGACAACATCTTCCGTATCGGTCGTGCGTCTAACGTCCACAACAACTACTATGACGGTATTATCAACCAAGTAGCTATTTGGGATACAAACCAGACTGCTAACGTTGCGACTATTTATAACAGTGGTGCTACTCAGGACTTGAGCCTCTTGGCTACAGCCCCTGCAAATTACTATGAGATAGAATCCTCTGTAACGACTATAGCTGACATTGAAGGCTCTGCGCCTTTGACTGGTTATAACTTTGTTGCTGGTGATTTGGTTACTGACACACCTTAACTTAAAAACAAACTACAGTGGCCCCTTCGGGGGCCGCTTTCAAACCTAACATTCCCCAATCGAGATTCGGGAGAAAGGCTCTAAAATGGCACGTTCAAAAATTACATCGTCATCTAAAGATCTAATCACAGATGATGGTTCCATACTCGTCTCCCTAGTACATGGGGAACAAACAAGAATTTCTTTAACAGTCGGGTGGATCACTAACCTGTCAGGTTACTCAGTTACATGTAAAGTAGTTGAAGGTGATAACGTACAAGACTCTGGACTTATCCCTATTGCACCTGCAGTCACCCCCGTCGTGACAACCCTAACTATCCTTGATGTAGACCCTACAGATAATGCTTTTGACATTGTAATTCCAGAAACACTTATTGATACTTGGAGTACAACTCCTGCAGTAGACAAACCTATTTATGGATTCGTCGGTCTTGAGATTCGAGATACAGGCGTAGGGAGCGATCAACAAGTTTGGAAACCCTTGCGTGGACTCATCCAAGTACGTTACTCCCCAACGGAGGTGAGTTAAAATGACGACTTATACAGTCTCGGTAAACAATAACCAATACGCACTAAACACAGTAACACAGGATATTAACCTTAGCTTGTCTCGTACAGGGGGTCAAGGTACTCAAGGCAACTCTATTTCGAACGCCTACCTTGACAGCAATAACGACTTTATTATTGAAATCTCTAATGCTGCCGGAACGGTTGTTCAAACAGTAAACGTTGGCGGTGGTACTATTGCAGGTCAGCTTAACGCGTTTGACACTATCTATTTGGGGTCAAAAACAGCTGCACCCGCTCTAGATAACAGCGGCGATGCCCTTCTTGACGGGGCTTTGTTCTTTAATACAACAACAAATGAACTTGGGGTCTATGACTTAGGAACTACTACTTGGGAGTACCCCTCTCTTGAGGCAGCAACCTCTGCAAGCAATGCTGCTACTAGCGAAACTAACGCTAATAACTCTGAGACTGCTGCAGCTACTTCTGAAACTAACGCTGCTACTTCAGAAACCAACGCTGCTACCTCAGAGACCAACGCTGCTACGTCAGCAACTAACGCGGGTAACTCTGAGACTGCTGCTGCCAGTTCTGCTGCCGCTGCTTCGACTTCTGCTGACGAAGCTGCTGCAAGTGTTGCGAGTATTGACCTTAATAGTATAGACATCAACGGCGGCACAATCGACGGGACTGTCATCGGCGGGACAACCCCTGATGCTGGTAGCTTCACGACTGGTCAGTTCGGCACTTCGTTGAATGTTGACGGGAACATCACCAGCGATGGGCTGACTGTGGATGGTATTATCGAAACTACTGGCGGCACTGACATTAACATGGATGGAGCTGGTTCTGGGCAGTTAAAGCTGGAGGGAAATGGGTATAAGTCTGCCATTGCGTTGAATGCTGACGGCATGAATGTCTATACAAACTCAGCCGCAAGAGGTGTTATCCTTGGCACAAATGAGACGCAAAGAATGCTTGTAGGCGGCAACGGCGACATCAGCTTCTACGAGGACACAGGCACCACGCCAAAGTTCTACTGGGATGCGAGTGCCGAGAGATTGGGGATCGGTACAGTCAGCCCGGCCACCGCTCTAGACGTCACGGGGACTATCACAGCCAACCAGTTCGTAGGTGGCAACATCAGCGCACCAAAGAACCTCATCATCAACGGTGGGTTTGACGTTTGGCAACGTGGGACCTCTCAGACTGTGGCTAGTTACGCCTCAGATGATCGCTGGTACAACATACATGCCGGTTCGACAAAAACGCACTCCCAGCAGGTGTTCACTCTGGGGCAGACAGACGTTGCTGGGAACCCGAAATACTACTCTCGCACAGCCATCACCTCCGTCGCGGGTGCTGCGAATTACACACTTAAAGAGCAGCGAATAGAGGACGTAACAAAGACCTCTGGTAAGACGGTAACCGTTACGTTCTGGGCTAAGGCTGACGCGAGTAAGGACATCGTTGTTGAACTGTCCCAAGATTTCGGAACGGGTGGCTCACCTAGCTCCGTTGTCCTCGTCACACCACAAACGGTCACACTAACAACAAGTTGGGTCAAACACAGTCTGACGTTTGCAGTACCAAGTGTATCTGGAAAGACCCTCGGAACGGATGGAAACCACCGCCTATCTCTTATCTTCTGGTTTGAAGCTGGTTCTGTTTTTAACTCGCGAACCAACACCCTTGGTCAACAGTCTGGTACGTTTGACATGGCCCGTGTTAGCCTATGCGAAGGTGACGTTACGGCACTGGACGATCCGTTTGAAGAGCGCACCTACGGTGAGGAGCTCGCGTTGTGTCAGCGGTATCTTACACAAATGCTTCTAAGGCACCGCTTTCCTGCAACGGCTGTTTCACAAGTTGGTGGGTCAAACATATCTTTCCCGGCAGAAATGAGAGCAACACCTTCGCTTACGGTCCTGTCTAACAGCTATACTGCTAACGTCGTGGCTGTGTTTCTCAGCCAAGTTACTACCAGTGGTGCTATATTTGAGTTGCAGGCCAATGCCGCGGGAGACACGTATCGTGGCGATAATTACAGTTTTGACGCGGAGCTATAACTATGGATAATATGAACATCACAGCAGCGCAGTACCAAGTGGACTCAATGAGCGGCGCTAACTGTAGTATCCAAGCCACCGTCGAAGGTGTCACAGTGTTAGTCCCCTTCGACAAGGCCAATCGCCATTATGTAGAGATCATGCGGCAGGTTGCGGCTGGTACACTGGTTGTACTGGCTGCTAACGAGTAACACCATGAGAACCTGCTACGAAAGATGGGAGCTTTGTCTCCCAGTAACAATGCTCTGCATCAGAACCTACATCAAGGCAATGGGCATCAAGAACATGGAGTATGGCCCTAAGAGAACCTTCTTGTTTCTCCTATGGGTCATCCCCTTCTTGTTAGTAGACATTGTTTACAACTTCACCGTTGGTGCCTACATCTTTAAGGCTTTCCCTAAGATCTTCTCAGATAAGAGAGAAGTAATGCTTACCTATGTAGTTAAACGTATAGAGCATAGCGGGACACAGGAGCAGAAGAAGGTCTCAGGTGTTATTAAGGTACTATTAAATAGCTATGACGAAGGTCATATTTAAATAAACTTAGATCGGCCTTCGGGCCTTTCTTATAATCCAAATAAACAAAACAATAGGAAACTTCATGTCTAAAAAGCAATCTCGTTACTCACTAAAAAATAACGCCAAGATGCCGAAATACATGCGACAAGAAAATGAACGAAAGTCAAACGTTCATCACATGCCTACTAAGTTCCACTTGCTCCCAAAGAATGAGAAGCAAGACGACCTGATCAACGCCATTAAAGGCTACCCTATTACAGTCACTATGGGGTGTGCAGGTACTGGAAAAACCTATTGTAGTGCGGGGACAGTGGCTCAACTGTTCATGCAAGGTAAATATAAAAAGATTGTACTAACACGAGCCAATGTTCCAACAGGAAAGTCCCTTGGACACTTCCCCGGAACAGTTGAAGAAAAGATGACGCCTTGGCTTATGCCTATGCTAGAAGTTCTTACTAAAGCCTTTGGTAAAGGTAAGTATGAGTATATGCTAAGTAAGGGTGAAATCGAGATTCAACCAATTGAAACTATCCGTGGTCGTTCTTACGAGAACGCCCTAGTACTAGTTGACGAAGCTCAAAACCTTTGTATGGATGAGCTGAAAGCTATTACTACTCGTCTGGGTGAAAACTCTAAGCTAGTGCTTATGGGTGATCCCGCTCAGTCAGACGTCCGTGATGGTAAAGACTTAGTTAAGTTCGCCCGTATGGTAAACGGTGCTGGTATTGAACTCCCTGTTATTGAGTTCGGTGTCGAGGATATTGTACGAAGTGATATTGTAGCAGACCTTGTGCGTCTGTTTATTGAAGAAGATATGTAGAGAGCTACATAGAGAAGCTTTAGGGGTGTTTGATAGGAGTTACTATCAGATGCTTCTAGAGCTTCACCTATGTGCCAGAGAGAGTCAGAGATGTATTATACAGAGAAAGAGATGACAACAGCCTTGCAACGGGCTTGTCAGACGATAAACCACCTCACAGAAAGTTGCACAGAATATACAAGAAACTTTAATGACTGTTTCGCCTTGCTTGCTGAGTACGATTTACAACTCAGAGGTAAGTCTAAAGCTAGAGACGTTATTGATTTTGAATGGAATACAACGCGAGAATTCGTATATAAACTAGCCAAGTCTGGCTTAACACTAGAGCAGTTTGCGATACACTGCGACTACGAAATCGTCCGGAATAAAAAACCAAAGTTAGGCGACATTGCTTTCAAAGAAGGTGCAATGGTTAATGATGGTAAGTCCTGGATGTCAACAAATGAGAACAACACGGGTTGTCACAAAGTGAAACAATCCTTCTTTTTAGAACTGGGAATTCCTGTTCTAGCTAGACCTATTAGGAGTTAGAAATGTCAGTATATTATTTTGACGGGGCGCAGATTTTAGCACCCTTAACAATTCAATCAAACGAACCCGTTTTTGAGGTTGAAACACTAAACCTTAGAAAGCAACGGTCTTCACAAAATGTTCAACGTTGGGAACTTTCTTTTTCAACAATAGGCACTGCGGAGACGCAAGCCGATATTATGCTCGGAGCAATAAGCTCCCCCCAGGTAGTACAAACTATGATTATGCCGCAGCTACCCTCTGTAGATGAAGCGACTACTATTAATAAAAGCCGCATTGCGATAGGCGCAGGTGCACCTGTAGGTGCTAACGCTGTAGCTGTAAGCCCTGTAGGTGTTTTTGGAATCATCCCGAAAGGTACGTTCTTTAAATTCTCTAATCATGATAAGTTGTATGTCACTACTAGTGATACAAGTGTAGCTTCCTTGAGCGTTATGCTTAACTTTTACCCAAGCCTCCAAATGCCAGTAGTAACCTCTCAAACTATTGAAATAAAAGAGAATGCTATTTTAACGTTTCAGCGTGACTTAGATAACCAGCGGGGTATTACTTTTACAGATGGTGTACTTTCTAACGCAGGTACTATAACACTAATTGAGGCGTTGTAATGAGACAGTTTTCTTCAGCAGTTCAAACGGCTATTAATAGCGACAATGTTAGTTTTGCTTTCTTAATTAAGCTTGAATTTAATAATAACTATTACCTGACATCCTATCAGCATGATTTAACTTATGATGGCAACACTTATCTAGCTAGCGCTGGTTTGTACGAGTTTGACTCGCCAAAGTTTTCCTCGGTCGTTGACCGTGAGGCTTATAAAGTAGTTATCTCAGAGGTTTTAGACACTTTGATTCCAGAGTTTAGGTATAATGTAGTAGGAAGACCTATTTCTGTCTTTGTTGTCCTTCTAGACACTAACGGTGACCCTCTATTGGGGGTTAATGATGTCTTGAGTGTTTATAGCGGTTTTGTTGATAAACCTGTTATTACAAATAATTTTGAAGAGAAGCTAGCGGTTATCGAAGGCACATCACCTATGGCTGACCTAGACATGGTTAGATCTTTTATGACTTCTAAAGCTGGCATGGATCAAGTCAGTTCATCAGATACATCTTTTGATGAAATCTTTGAAAATAAAGAAATCTCAGTTAAGTGGGGGAAAGTCTAATGGGTATAGAAAATCTAATTTTATTCGCCATCTCTACTGCTTACCAAATATCTCAAAACAACAAAAGGAAAAGGGAAGCTGACAAGAGAAAAGGCTTTAACTTAACCGTGTCAGGTAAAGCGGATAGCTTACCTGTAGCTTACGGTAAAAACATTCTTGGTGGTATTGAAGTAAAACACCTTGTAAGTAATAGTTATACAGCTACACCTGATAACTCACAAAAAATTTTTCAAGAGGACTTCGCTAATACCAGTAGGAGTGGTTCTAAAAACGAGTATCTAAACGTACAGTATGCTATCTGCCACGACGGTATTGAAGGTGTTCAGTGGGTAAAAGTTAACGATCAGGACTATAACTCTAACGCTGAAAAGTTCAAGCATATTATTAGAACCCACAGAGACGGTGGCACAGCTGACGCTATTTCCTCTGCAAACGGAATCCCTTCAACTAACACATTTACTGATACTGCCTTTGCGGCAGCAACCTTCCAGTTAGACCGCGATGACTATAACTATAACGGAATACCTTCTATGGAGTTCTTGGTCAAAGGTCGTAAAGTTCGTTGGATTTCAAAATCCGGAAATAACTACACTTTAAATAGTAACTACATCTATTCTAACAACCCTGCTTTGTGCTTACTAGACTACCTTACAAATGATAAGTTTGGTCGCGGGTTACCCGCCACTGGTATTGATCTGGAGTCTTTCTACAACGCGGCAAAAATTTGTGATACTATTGTTGCTACAACTCGGACGGTTTCAGGTCAAGTTAACGGTCAAAAGTCTGTCACTACTGTTGCTGACTTGGGTTCACGGCCTACCAATTTAGAGGAACACACTTACGAAAACCAACTATGGTATACTACTTCCTCTAGTGAGTATTGGTACTGGGATAAAACTGCTTGGGTTTTAACCACGCTTAATTCTACCCGACCTATCCCCCTATACGAGTGTAACATTACTCTAGACACGTCAGATACTATTAGAGACAATATCGAACGTATTATGAACACAATGGGTTTAGCTGAGCTAACCTGGTCTTCTGAAGGGAAGTATAAACTTCTTTTGGAATACCCTGAAACTCTTTCTGAGCTTGAAGCGTTGGTGGATCCTGACCACCACTTCACAGAAAATGATATTATAAGAGACAGCGGAGATATTTCTTGGCCCAGTGCCACTGATAGGCTAAACCAAGTTACGGTTAACTTCCTAAATGAACACGAAGACTTCAAAGAAGACACGGTCACTTGGCCACCTGCTTTTAGCTCAGTTCATGACACCTACTTAAGTGAAGACAATTACCAGCCGTTTAGGGCAGACGTGCAAGCAGACGGAGTCACCGACCCCTATCACGCGTTAGCTATGGCAGAACAAATGGTGAGGAACTCCCGTTCAATCTTTACAGTCAACCTTACGGTATCGAAAAAGGGTTTAAATATAGAGCCTGGGGACTTTATTAAAATTACTTCTGAATTAATGAGCATTTCTGACGAAGTATTTAGAGTACAAAACATTGAAGTTCGCAATGACCTTACTGTCAACTTGACATGCTACAAGTTTGATCATGAAGCCTTGGCTTGGAATGTTAACGATAATGTAGCTTATGCTACACCTCCTGTGTTTGACTTTAGTGTTGAAGCCCCTACAGGCGCGGTGTTTACTTATGATTCTTCAGATAACCTAGGAACAGCCGCAGGAAACCTGTCATGGGTCGCTGCAGATGATATCGCTGCTTTAGAATACTTAGTAGAAATATCCCACAATAGCGGAGCAAGCTACCAAACACTCGGAGTTACCCGAACTACAAGTATCGATATATCGGGCTTGAAAACAGGGACTTACAGCTTTTCTGTTCGATCTAGAACTCCCTTGGGGACTGTGTCACCGCGTTTGGAATTAAATAATAAAACTATTCAGCTTAAAACAGTTGGTAAAGTTGCTGTTGTTTATGCAAACACTGCGGATGAGACTACCAACTCTCAGGCTTATACGGTCGGATCTAACGAGTTTGTTGCTTATTATGATTATACGGGGGATACTCCGACTTTACCTATAAGAAGTGGCATCACCTTTGCTAAGTTTGTCGGTG
>Ga0206130_10008204_pt1 | contig 11316 bp, 9 predicted proteins | sample Helgoland_Spring_9_FD_148637 | JGI IMG/M metagenome (GOLD analysis project Ga0206130, IMG submission 148637) | Pelagic subsurface seawater microbial communities from Kabeltonne, Helgoland, North Sea - Helgoland_Spring_Bloom_20160512_1 | ecosystem: Environmental > Aquatic > Marine > Epipelagic ...
TTGTTTTATAAACGGCTAATCATATCGCACAATAAAAATTTAAACTCTGGAGAATATTTAATTGACGACAGACCTAACAACGGAGCTAAGGATTTTAAAGGTGAATGGATTTATTTTGGCAGCCAAGATTTTCCTGACTGGGACACAGTAACAGAATATTTATTATCGAAAGAATGAGTAATAAAGCCGAACGCACAACAATGTATAAAAATAATAGCCGAAATAGTAGTAAATATAGGCATTGTAGTCCGCAACAACATTAGTAGAAAATTGAAAAATCCTACTTCCGAAATCGGCTACTATTCTTATACCAACCGTTGTAGGCAATATGCCTTCACATTAAACATTTTTTATTAAATTTAAATAACGGAACACATGAAAAAACTGAATTTACTACTTGGAATTTTAATTGGAATGATAATTATATCTTGCTCATCTGATGATGCCACAGAAAATAATAATTCTGAAAAAAAATTAACACGAATTACTTACCAAAACTTAAGTGATCAAAGCCAATATACTCTGAATATAACTTATGACAACAATAACAACTTAACAGAAGTTACTAGCAATGGACAATTAATACAAAAATACACCTATAATTCTTTAAATAAAGTTATTGGATATAGTCTTTATAATTATGAAAATCAAATTTTATCATTCGAGGAAAATTTATCTATTGCTTATAATATTGACAATAAAATTTCGAATTTAATTGAGATATTTATTTCTTACAATCCTGACGGGAATATTTCAAATGAAAGCTCAACAAACCACAACATAACTTATGGAAATAATTCGATAATGAGACTTTCAGACGATTTTGCTAATACCAAAATTGAGTATACATTAAGCAATAATTTATTTACAGGAATAAAAGTGTACAGAAATAGTATATTAAAAAGTGATATGACATTTACCTACGATGCTGGAGGTAACTGTATATCTGGTATTGGACCAATAGATGAAGGCTCTTTAGATTCAACGACTAATGATATTGAATTAAGTGTGTTGTATGGAACAGAAGAAAAAAATACTGTGTTCAATGCTTTTTTTGATTTTAATATTTTAACTAGAACAAGTTTCTATAACATCCGACAAACACTTATTAACCAACAAGGCGATAAATATGTTGAACAAATACAATGGTATCAGTATAGTGATTACTCATATAAAGAAACTAATGACAACTTATTTGACAGCGATGGATATATTATTTCAAGAACTTTAAGCGACTTTCCTGATTATCCAAATAACAGTATGATAACTTATACTTGGGAATAAAAACTGTTTGCAACACAAAGTGTATATTTTATCCCGCTCCGCAAAGTCTACCGACTTTACGCAACTAAAAAAAGCATAAAATGAAATGTAAATTTTGAAGTATTAAAATAAATTTTAAACTTAAAAATAACGAGAGTTATATAAGCTCAAAGTCAGGAGACTTTGCGCAGCAGGCATCTTTTGTTCGTGTCTATTAACTTTATAGCTCTAAAATGTAAAAGTCTTTATTTTTTTGGAACCCCACTTTTTTTTACTAAGTTTGTACCTGATTTTGACCCAAGTCTAAATCTTCATAAGCAATTTAACCGAAGCTTAAGATATTATTTTATTGAATACCCTATTGGAAGGATTCTGATATCCATCCTTTTTGAGAACCTATAAACGCGACAATTTGGGTATACACTAGTTGTAAAGATTATGAAAAAACGAATAAGACTATATAATTTTATAATTGATTCAATACTATTTTATATCATTATACTAGTTATTTCAATTGTCTTAAAAGAATATGTTGAAAGGCAAAATTTAAAGTATTTAATGATCTTATTTTATTACCTCTATTATTTTATTTTAGAGTTAACAATTGGTCAGACAATTGGAAAAATAATTACTAAAACTCGAGTTGTTACTATCGATAACAGTGAAAAACCAAATTTTAAAAAAATATTTATTAGAACATTATCGAGATTAATCCCAATTGATTTTATATCCTATTTATTTTCATCAAATGGAATTCACGATAGCTTATCTAAAACAAAATTAAAGAAAATTTAAATTAATTATTAACCTAAATCTTAAAAAATGAAAAAAATGAAAACTGTAATTACTATGGGATTAGTAGCAATAATGTTGTCGAGTTGTGCAACAGTATTTGGAGGAAAAGTAACTGCACACCAGAAAACAAAACCTGCAGCTGGTGAACAACAAAGAGAGATCCGAGTTGGTGCTTTAATTGCTGATGTTTTACTTTTTTGGCCAGGAGCGATTATTGATTTTGCTACTGGTGCAATTTACAAACCTAAAAGATAACATTAAACAACAAACTTTATGAAAATTGGCAGATAAGAGCTAGCCCAAGACGGTGGTTCTTTTCTGCTATTTTTATTTATAAACCCCCGCTAGTGCGCGAAATCAGAAATTCGACGAAGTCAATCCATTCGCGTTCCAAATAGATTTATTACAACTCTAGCGCTTTTTTAACATCTTCATTCATCAAGAATTCTTGTGGGTTTTCGAGCGCTTCCTTCACAGCGACAAGGAATCCTACAGATTCTCTACCATCAATAATTCTATGGTCATAAGATAAGGCGACGTACATAATCGGACGAATTTCTACCTTACCAGCAATCGCTACGGGTCGTTCTACAATATTGTGCATTCCAAGAATCGCACTTTGAGGCGGGTTAATAATCGGAGTTGAAAGCATACTTCCAAACACACCCCCGTTAGAAATGGTAAACGTTCCACCGGTCATTTCATCCACAGTGATTTGTCCATCACGGGCACGAATGGCCAAACGTTTCACCTCAGCTTCTACCCCTCTAAATGATAAATCTTCTGCATTTCTGATGACGGGAACCATAAGTCCTTTAGGGCCGGAAACGGCGATGCTAATATCACAAAAATCGTAGGAAATCATTTCTTTGCCATCGATCATAGAGTTCACCGAAGGGAATAATTTTAAGGCACGTACTACGGCAAGGGTAAAGAAACTCATAAATCCAAGTCCTACATCGTGCTTTTCTTTAAAGGTTTCTTTGTATTGTTTTCTCAATGCGAAAATTGGAGACATGTCAACTTCGTTAAACGTCGTTAACATGGCGGTTTCGTTTTTGGCAGTCACCAAACGTTCCGCTACTTTTCGACGCAACATAGAGAGTTTAGATCGTGACACACCACGTCCTTCTACGTTTACTGGTTGTCCCATTGCTGGAACGGCCTTGACAGCGTCTTCTTTTGTGATGCGACCATCTTTTCCAGTGCCTGTTATTGCAGTGGCTTCAATGCCTTTTTCAGACAATATTTTTTTAGCTGCTGGACTTGCAGATCCCGTAGCATAAGTAGTATTTGATGGTGTTTCAGCTTTTGGTGTTGCCACCACTTCTGGGGTTGATGCAGCCGCTTTGGGCGCGTCTCCACCTTCTGGTTTTGCAGCACTGGTATCAATCAAACACACCACAGCACCCACCTCAACAGCATCGCCAACTTCCGCCTTGAACGTTACGGTTCCACTCGCTTCAGCAGGCAACTCTAAAGTTGCTTTATCGCTATCAACCTCAGCAATAGCTTGGTCTTTTTCTACATAGTCTCCTTCTTGAACTAACCATTCTGCAATTTCAACTTCTGTGATGGATTCGCCTGGTGAAGGCACTTTCATTTCTAAAATCATTGTGTGTTTATTTTAGTTTTTTTCTTTGATTGTCTTTTGTCTTATCAAAAACAAAGTCTATAACTTCTTTGTGTCGTCTTTTGGAACGCGTGGAACTTCCTGCTGCTGGAGCACTGTAACTTCGTCTTGATGCTACGCGCCAATGTTTAGCAGCGTCAATATGCATTAAAATGTGTGCATAAGCTCCCATGTTTCTGGGTTCTTCTTGTGCCCAAACAATATCATCTGCATTTTTGTACTTTGAAATCAATGCCTCTATTTCATCTTCTGGAAGTGGAAACAATTGCTCGATTCGTACCAAAGCTACGTCGGTTCTGCCTAAATTTTCTTGGGCTTCTAGTAAATCATAATAGAATTTACCCGTTACAAATACCAGTGTTTTGATGTTTTCAGCCTTGGCTGATGCATCGTCTATCAGCATTTGAAAGCTTCCATTTGCAAACTCTTCTACTGAAGACACGACTTTTGGATGGCGTAATAAACTTTTTGGCGTGAATACAATTAATGGCTTTCTGAAATCTGCTTTTAATTGACGTCTCAATAAATGGTACATATTGGCTGGCGTGGTACAATCGGCGATAAACATATTGTCTTTTGCGCAGAGTTGCAAGTAACGTTCCATTCGCCCTGAGGAATGCTCCGCCCCTTGGCCTTCATATCCATGCGGTAATAGCATAACAATCCCATTGGGTGTTTTCCATTTATCTTCTCCACATGAAATGTATTGGTCAATCATAATTTGAGCGCCATTACTGAAATCTCCAAATTGTGCTTCCCAAATGGTCAGCGTATTTGGACTTGCCATGGCATAACCATAATCAAATCCAACAACTCCATACTCAGATAATAAGGAGTTATAAATATTAAATTGTCCTTGATTTGGACTTATATTTTTGAGAAGAATCACTTCTTCTTCACTGTCTTCAACTTTTACTACGGCATGACGGTGAGAGAATGTTCCACGCTCAACATCTTGTCCTGAAATTCGTACATTAAACCCTTCTTCTAAAAGAGATCCATAGGCTAAATGTTCGGCCATAGACCAGTCTAGCTTATCGCTTTCAAACATTTGTTTTCGAGCTTCGATCAAACGCGAAATTTTGCGTATGAATTTTTTATCTTCGGGAAGAGAGGATATGGCTTTGGCTATTGCAACTAATTTTTCTTTTGGATAAGTGGTGTCAATTGAGCCTCGCATCTGATTTACTTTGGCTCTTGGAAAGTTTTTCCATGCCTCTTGCATAAATGGAGTAATAACAGTTTTATCTTCTTTTCTGGAGGTTACTAATTCCGTTTCTAAAGAAGCCTTATAATCTTTTTCAAGCTTTGAAACATAATTGGAATCAATAATCCCTTCATCCATTAATTTTTGTGCATAAATATTGCGGGGATTGTTATGACTCGCAATGGCTTTATACAGTTTTGGTTGTGTAAAACGGGGTTCATCGCCTTCGTTATGACCATATTTTCTGTAGCCTAATAAATCAATGAAAACATCACGCTTGAACTGCATTCTAAAATCTAAGGCGAATAAAATGGAGTGCACGACGGCTTCGGCATCATCGGCATTGACATGCAGTACCGGAGATAGTGTCACTTTTGCAACATCTGTACAATAGGTAGAGGATCGTGCATCGAGGTAGTTTGTAGTAAATCCAATTTGATTGTTCACCACAATATGAATGGTTCCGTTGGTTTTATAGCCGTCTAGCTGTGCCATTTGAACCACTTCATAGACAAGGCCCTGACCTGCAATAGCGGCGTCACCGTGTACCACAATTGGCAACACTTTGCTACCATCTTCAGACTTTAATTTGTCTTGTTTTGCTCTTGTAATCCCTTCCACAACGGCCCCTACAGTTTCGAGGTGCGAAGGATTGGGTGCAATGCTCAAATTAATGCGATTGCCATTATCTGTCAAGCGATCACTCGTCCATCCAAGATGGTATTTCACATCCCCATCAAAAACTTCTTCTTCGTAATCTTTACCGTCGAATTCACTAAAAATATCACTGGCCGATTTTCCAAAAATATTGGTCAAGGTACTTAATCGTCCACGGTGGGCCATTCCCATGACAAATTCTTTGACACCATAGGCAGCAGCTTTTTCGATAAGTGCATCCACAGCAGGGATTAAAGATTCATTGCCTTCTAATGAAAATCGTTTTTGACCGACATATTTTGTGTGTAAAAAGGTTTCAAAGGAAACCGCTTCATTTAGTTTTTTGAGGATATGTCTTTTTTCATCAGCAGAAAAATTGCCCTGATTATCATTGCTGTTCAGTTTATCTTGAATCCATTGACGTTCGTTAGGTCTACGGATATACATATATTCTACTCCTATCGCATCGCAATAAATAGCTTCAAGGTGTTGTCGGATGATACGTAAACTTTGAGGTCCAATTCCAATTATATCACCCGCATTAAAAACGGTATCTAAATCTGCTGATGACAACCCAAAGTTTTCTATATCTAGTGAAGGTGCATATTTTCTTCGATCTCTGACAGGGTTTGTTTTGGTAAACAAATGGCCTCGAGTTCGATAGTCGTCGATTAATCTTATGACTTGAAATTCTTTTTGAACATGTTCCGGAATTTGAGTTTTAACGCCTTCGACAATATCGTCCGAAACTTCAAAGCTTTCACTTCCAAAGTCATAGCCTTGAAAGAACGCTTTCCAGCTCGGCTCTACACTATCTGGGTCTTGCTGATATTGTTCGTATAAATCCGCAAAATAGGCGGTGTGAGCGGCGTTTAAAAAAGAATACTTATCCATGAATTAATAATTCTATTTTTTCTTTAGAAAAATATAAACAAAAATACGATTTTTAAGGAATCTGAAATGTGAAAATGGTATAAATGTGAAGTTATTTTATTGGAATTGAACTTTATTGAATAAAAGCATCCTATTTAGACGTTTCGTGTCATGAGCTGCGTTCCAAAATCCTGAAGAATTTGTTTGTTTTTATCCGTAATTGTAAGGGTTTGCAACACCTCAAAGGCTTTTTTGGTATAGGACGTAATCGCCTTTTTGGTCGCTTCTGCAGACCCTGAAGTCGTAAAAATTTGCTTTACAATTTCGACCTTCTCCTCTAAATCATTATTTTCTGAGCTAAATAAGTGTTTCAATTGTTGTTGGTCCGCTTCAGACGAAAATTCTAAAGCCTTTAAATATAAATAGGTTTTTTTATTTTCTATGATATCTCCGCCTACTTGTTTTCCAAACGTTTCAGGATTTCCAAAAGCATCTAAATAGTCGTCTTGTAACTGAAAAGCAATCCCTAAATTTTTTCCAAATTCATAACATTGATTTTGATCGTCTTCAGAAGCACCAGCAATTATAGCACCCATTTTCATGGCTGCAGCAACCAATACAGCTGTTTTGTACTCAATCATTTTAAGATACTCCGAGATCGAAACCTCTTCTCGTGTTTCAAAATCAATATCATATTGTTGACCTTCACAGACTTCTAAAGCAGTCTTACTAAACAATACAGCGAGGTTTTGAAACATATTTGGGGGGTACTTCTCAAACAGTTGATACGCCATGATCAGCATCGCATCACCAGATAAAATCCCTGTATTTAAATCCCATTTTTCATGTACAGTTTGACGGCCTCGACGCAAGGGCGCATCATCCATAATATCGTCATGTATAAGAGAAAAATTATGAAAAACCTCTATTGCCAAAGCTGCATCTAGTGCACTGTTAGTATCACCCTCAAAACAGTCTGCAGCCATAAGAGTCAATACAGGGCGTAAACGCTTTCCGCCCAAATTTAAAATATACTGAATGGGATCGTAAAGGTTCTTGGGCTCTCGTATTGTATTGTAATCTTCTAAATACGCTAGAAATTGTTTTTGATATGTTTCAATGACTTTCATGGTACAAAAATAAGTGAATTCCTAAAACTATGTCACAAAGCGAAACTAATAAATGTTAAATCTTTGTAAAACTTTGGAAACTTAAATTGTTTTTTAAGTTTCCTGTTGTAAATTTGCAGCGTATTATGAGAGAAAAAATTATATTAAAATCTGAAGAGTTATTTTTGTCCCTAGGGTTCAAGAGTGTTACAATGGATGACATCGCGAATGCTATGGGAATTTCGAAAAAAACTATTTACACGCACTTTTCAAACAAAACAGGGCTTGTAGAGGTTGTTACCTTTTCTATCCTAGATCATATTTCGGAAGGTATTGATACGATAAATGTAGCCTCTGTCAACCCTATTGAAGAATTATATGACATCAAACTATTTGTGATGAATTACTTCAAAAATGAAAGAGTATCTCCGCAACATCAACTAAAAAAATATTATCCTGAAATTTTTGAGCGTCTAAAAATAAAACAATTTGAAAAAATGCATTCCTCAGTTGAGAACAGTCTTAAAATGGGAATGAATAGCGGACTTTTTAGACCTGATATTGATATTGATTTTATATCAAGGTTATATTTTAATGGGATGACTGCAATTCGGGATATTAGTATTTTTCCAGAATCTGATTTCGACAAGAATTACCTTTTTGAAAGTTATCTCGAATACCATTTACGTGCTATTGTTACTAATGAAGGACTGAATCTACTTAACAATTTTATAAAATCAAACCTAACTCCAAATGCTTCCTAAATTTATTCTCTTTTTATTTATAACTGCTACGGTTTTTTCTCAACAAGAAATCACACAGCTTTCATTAAAAGAAGCCGTTGATTTTGCACTCCAAAACAATTCTATGAGCAAAAATGCCGCTCGTGATGTAGAAATTGCAAAACTCCAAAAATGGGAAACAACATCTACGGGACTGCCACAAATTAAAGCCGCTATTTCCTACAACAATTGGCTAAGACAACAAATCTCATTGATACCTGCAGAATTTTTTGGTGGAAGCCCAGGCCAGTTTGCCGAAATCGCATTTGGAACCAAACAAACAATGAATGGAACCATTACCGTTTCGCAAAAAATATTTGACGGTTCCTACTTAGTAGGTCTTCAGGCTGCAAAAGTATATCTTGAAATTTCAGAAAATGCCAAAGAAAAAACAGAAATCGAGCTTCGCAAGATGGTCGCTTATGCCTATGGAAATGTATTACTTTCTGAAGAAAATTTAAAGATTGTAAATTCAAATATCAAATTGTTAGAAAAGAATGTGCAAGACCTCACACAGGTGTACGAAAATGGATTGGTTGAACAGGAAAGTGTTCAACAATTACAACTAACCTTGTCTGGATTGAAAAGCAGTCAAAGTTATACCAAAAGACTGAAAACTATTGCATATCAAATGTTTAATAACACCCTTGGTCTAGATCTAAATGTTGCTGTAGAATTAACGGACAGTATGGATAAATTGATAGCTATTTATACCACACTAACTCCTTTGCAGTCCATTCGTGAAGTAGAAAATGTAGTAGATTATAAAATTGCATTTAACGATGTAAAAGGTAAAGAACTTTTACTAAAATTAGAAAAGAGCAAAGCATTGCCCACACTTGATGCGTTTTTGAACGGTAGTTATTCTGCAAATAGCGAACAATTCACTTTTTTAGACAATTCACAAAATTGGTTTGGCGCCTCTCTATTTGGTGTCACAATGAAAATCCCGATTTTCAGCTCCTTTGGACGCAGTGCATCAACAAAAAAAGCGTACCTAAATTTCGAAAAATCTAAATCACTTTTAAAAGATACTTCAGAAAAAATCAAGTTAAAAATTTCAAGTGCAAGAAGTGAATATGAGTTTGCTGTTGAAAATCTTGAAATCAAAAAAGAAGCACTCGAACTGTCGGAAAATATTGCTCAAAAAAATGAAATTAAATTTTTTGAAGGGTTGACTACTAGTTTTGATTTGTCTCAAGCCCAACAACAGTTATATGTTGCTCAACAAGATTACTTACAGTCAATGCTAAACATCTTAATTAAACGTATTGACTTAGAAGCCCTAATTAATCCACCCTATACAAATTAAACAATGAAACACGATCCTATTATCAAACAGATGAAAACTATTTTTTTACTATTCACTTTAACTTTTGTGGTTTCCTGCAATACTGGGGTTAAAGAATCTCAATCCTTGACAGACCTAAAAATAAAAAAGGCGAGCCTCACAGATAAAATGGAGACTATTGGGACAGAGCTGAAAAAAATTGAAATGGCAATTTCAAAATTAGATACTCTAAAAAAATTAGTGACCGTAACAGCTATCAAAGCAGAAATCAACAATTTTAATCACTATTTAGAAGTACAGGGTACAGTTAAGGCCGATCAAACTATTGAACTTCATGCAGAAATGGGTGGTACAGTAACAGCTATTTTGGTTAAAGAAGGTCAGAATGTTTCAAAAGGGCAGATCCTAGCAACCTTGGATAGCGATGTTATAGACAACTCTGTTTTACAACTAGAGACCCAACTCGCTTTAGCTACAACCACTTACGAACGTCAAACCAGACTTTGGGAACAAAATATTGGAAGCGAAATTCAATACCTCCAAGCAAAAGCACAAAAAGAAAGTCTTGAAAACAATATGAAAAGTTTAAAAGCACAAGCCCGTAAAATGAAAATAACCGCCCCATTTTCAGGAATTATTGATCAAATTTTTGCTAAGACTGGAGAGCTCACCTCTCCACAAATGCCTTTTTTAAGACTTGTAAATCTAAACAAGGTATACGTAGAGAGTGAAGTTACCGAAACGTATTTAAAAGCAATCAAAAAAGGGACTGAAGTACTCCTAAATTTCAGTTCTATAGGGGTTTCAATTGAGTCCTCTATCTCTCAAGTTGGAAATTTTATCAATCCTAATAATAGAAGTTTCAAAACACGTATCGATTTAGAAAACCCTAATAATGAACTAAAAGCTAATCTATTAGCAGATATTAAAATTAATGATTTCAAAGCTACTGGTATTGTAATCCCATCACGATTGGTTCAAAAAGACAGCAACGATCAAACGTTTGTGTATACCATTGAACCAAACGGAAGTAACCATAAGGTTATTAAAACGTATATGACAGAAGCGATGAACTACAACAACCTTTCTTTTATATCTGAAGGGCTTTTGTCCACCTCCATTTTGGTAGACAAAGGAGCACGACTTATAAATAATAATGAGGACGTAAAACTTGTACATTACTAATTATGGGCGCAAAAAAAATCAAAGAATTTAGACTCTCTTCTTGGGCGATTTCAAATCGCATGACCGTTTCTGTTGTAACGTTTATTATTGTTCTAAGTGGACTGCTTTCCTACACAGGAATGGCTCGCGAAAATTTTCCAGAAATTATCATCCCACAAATTTATGTGGCTACACCTTACCCAGGAAACTCCGCATTGGATGTAGAAAAACTGATTACCAAACGATTAGAAAAAGAAATTAATTCCATTACAGGAGTCGACAAAATCACGTCCAATTCTATTCAAGGCTATTCTAGTATTGTCGTAGAATTTAGCTTTGATTTTACACCAGCTGAAGCACTTCAAAAGGTTAAAGACAAAGTCGATGTTGCCATGGCTGACCCCGATTTTCCAAAAGATTTACCTTCGGAACCAAGTGTTTCTGAAATGAATTTTAGCGAACGCATTCCCATCATGAATATTAATTTGTCAGGCGAATTTTCGATGGATCAGCTTAAAGAATATGCCGAATATTTGGAAGAT
>Ga0206130_10008210_pt1 | contig 11310 bp, 11 predicted proteins | sample Helgoland_Spring_9_FD_148637 | JGI IMG/M metagenome (GOLD analysis project Ga0206130, IMG submission 148637) | Pelagic subsurface seawater microbial communities from Kabeltonne, Helgoland, North Sea - Helgoland_Spring_Bloom_20160512_1 | ecosystem: Environmental > Aquatic > Marine > Epipelagic ...
TTCCCAGTAGATACCCCTGTACTCCCTACTTCAGCGATCTTATCACCCGCTTTCAAAGCATCGCCAGCCTGAACAAATATTTGATCACAGTGAGCATAGAGTGATTCTCGACCATCGTCATGCGTAACAATCACCGTTTTACCATAACCGCCCTTAATTCCGGCAAAGGTCACCTTTCCATCCATCACATTTTGGATATCAGTTCCTTTGGCTGCAGCTATATCGATACCATCGTGGGCTCTCCACTCCTTTGCTATTGGATGAAGCCTCATTCCAAACTTCGATGTCAATCTTCCCAACAAGGGTTGCAAGGCATGTGCATCATGATCATGATGCTGGACAGTATGTTCACGTAAATCTTTCAAGATTGGACGTGTCACCGTTCGGAACTCACGAATGCCGTCTTTCATTTCTTGCTTGACAGAACCGGTGTTCCCTTTTCCATCTCTAAGCATCGCATCTGCGAACCCAAAAGATCCATCTGCAGCAAGTTCTTTGGCCAATGCTTGATCCATCATTTCAGTAAATGTATCCATAGCGGAAGAGGAAAACATTCCTTTGGGGATTGTCTTACGCATTTCTTTGATGAGCATCCCTATAAGATACCCCTCAAATTCCTCACTGGCGATTTCTTGGCGTTGCTCATCACCAAGTTGAGAATTCATAATTCTCCCAATTGCCAACGGGTCTCCCCCCATACCGATATTGCTCATATGACTTCCAACTCAGCTTGTAAGGCCCCAGATGCCTTGATCGCTTGCAATATCTGTCCCAAATCTCGTGGTTTCACATCCAATTTGTTCAAAGCTTCTATCAAATCGTTTATGGAAACCTCTCCGCCAACCAATGTCAACATCCCCTCTTCCTCTTGTGCTTGAAGTGTCGAGTTGTCTACATTTGCAGTTGTCCCACCGGAGAATGCATTCGGCTGTGAAACAGCCTGATTCGATCGAATCTCGATAGATATGCCACCATGCGCAACAGCAACATTGGATATCCGAACATCTGATCCCATAACAACAGTTCCAGTTCGTTCATTGAACACAACTTTTGCCGGTGTATCTACCGTCACGTCAATCTCTTCTACAAGAGCCAAAAAGGACACGACATCTTTTCTGTATTCTTGAGGGATCTTTACAGCAATTGCACCTTGATCTACTGCGATAGCTATCTCATCTCCGATTCCAGTATTAATGGCGTCAGCCATTCTCTTAGCGGTTGTAAAGTCAGGCTGACGAAGCAAAAAATCCAACTGAGTTTGCTCGAGCAGATTCAAACGATTTGGGTTCTCTCTTTCAACTGTTGCACCCATCGGAACAATACCAACGGTTGAATGGTTTTTTTGTGAAAGGGCTCCACCAGCCTGCATAGAGTATCCACCAATAGACAAGGGCCCTTGAGCCACTGCAAATGCTTCACCATTTGGTGCCAACAACTGTGTCAACTGTAACACACCACCTTGAAGAGAAATCGCGTCACCCGCACTCGAGACGGTTACATCTATTCGTTGACCAGGCCTCGCACTCGACGGTAGTCTTCCAGTAACCATAACCACAGCCACATTGCGCGAACGAATCTGCTCTGGTGTCAATGTAATCCCCAAGCCTTGCAGCCGCTTAGAAACAGTCTGAATCGTTGCCTGATTACGCATGGTGTCACCAGTTCTTTGAAGCCCAGTGACCAAACCATAGCCCAACAAATTGTTGTCTCTTATACCATAGATGTCTGCAATATCTTTTACACGTGCAGCATCTGCGGGTACAGCAATCACGATGACTGTAGAACACAGTACCAACAGTCTTCCCATCCAACTCATGATTTGTCGCATTGTACTTTTCCTTTTCATTCGCTTATACCCTCAGCTTATCAAAATGGCCAAACATGATCCATCGCGCGCACACCAAATCCTGGCGATTGCTTATCTGCAACAACACCCGAACCAGTATATTCAATACGAGCTTCTGCGATTAAGTCACTTGGGATCGTATTATTGGCTTTAATATCTTGAGGACGAACCATACCTGACAACGACAGGTATTGGGTTTCTTTATTTGATCGAACTTCTTTCCACCCAAGAACCACAAGATTTCCATTGGGACGCACCTCCACAACTTTACACGTCAATGTCCCTTGTAGGGCACCTTCACGAGTCGTGGTCCCGTCTCCACGAAAATCTGAGCCTGAGGTTGCATCCATCTCAATTTTGCCACCGAGATCTGGATACAAGGAAAAGAGTTTCTGCTCTAAACCAAACACACTTCCAATACCAGAGGATATTTGTGAATCTCGAGTAGTCTGTGTACCTGCCATGACCGATGTAGATGTTCGTTCAGAAATGGTTACCGTTATCAAATCTCCGACCATTCTTGCATTTCCTTCCATGCCAACCAACATTCGTGCACGACCATCAAGCCATAACGACCCCGATTGCGCAGAAGTGGTCGTTTGTGCTTTCACAGCAGGGTCTTGCGCCATTGCTGTCATGATTCCCAGCATCCAAAGCATGAGTCCTCTCTTCATCAAATTGGTGTGCACGCCACTTTGATGGATAATTTTGGTGAATATTCTACATCCAGTTTATCGCATCCGAGTCATTTCAGCAATACCATCCCATTTTCTGTTAACTGACCTTCCAATATGGAATTGGTCGAGGCACTTCGAACTTTAACGGTATCTCCTACAAAAGCAGACTTCAGCAACATACCTTGGACCTTGACAATAAGAGTACCCTTTTGTACAACCACAACAACGGAGTCCCCTTGTTTAAAATCGGGTTTACGGCGCACATGGTTACGCTTCAGCACAGCACCCTGTCCAATTGGTACAATCGCCAACAACGTGGCGTCTTTCAATTCTGGTGTTTGAACAAACATGGGTTCACGAATGGAATCCAATCTTGCGCGCTTCCAAATCACGGAAACTTCTTCTCCAGCCTGTGCCGCAAACTTTGAGGTTGGGATCTTTCCCCAGATTTCTACATCACCCTGAACAGTCCAACGACCACACAAAGAGGCTCCGTTCCAACCTTCAATACCAATCAACGTTTTACCGCGAAAATCTTCCCTTTCAGGAATCTCCACTTTAATGTAAGTGGCTTTTGAACATCGATGGGCATTTGCCATACCCAAATGATGCACTGTAACATCCTCGAGAGGAATCTCTAGACGATTGGATATCTGCAACTCAATCTCATGATGAACTTTGGCTGTAAAATCAACGTCCGAAGCGTTTGCAAACATACACAGTTCGACAAAAAATACAGCTATCCACATCATCTGTACAGTCTCTCCTTAACACAAAATGCATGTGCCCTTCGTCAAACGCCTCAAGACAACCTTGTCAACGAATACCAATCCGTAAGTATTCAAATACATCTCTATTTTGTTGGCTGATCTGAGCACCTGTAAAGCCCTTATGAACCGTTGTGTTAACGTTTCAAATTGTTGACAATCTGCATTGTTTGATCAGCACTTTCTACTGCTTTCGATGTTAACTCAAAAGCTCGTTGTGCCGTAATCATATTGACCAACTCTTCAGCAACATCAACATTACTTCCTTCCACAAATCCTTGTCGAATACTGTAATCGTCCATCGAATCCAAATACAGTGCAGAACCTGACTCCGGAGTGGCAGAATACATATTTCCACCCAAGGCTCGTAAACCAGCAGGATTAATGAAGTCCGCGACTTGGATAGTTCCAACAACAACAGGATCTGGAGATGTGTTGTAAATGGCAGAAATGGTTCCATCTTGATCAATTTGAATGTAATTGGCATCAGATGGAATCGAGATACCTGGATTCACGATATTTCCGGACTGTGTCACCAACTCACCATTTGCATTGGTACCAAACTGTCCATTTCGAGTATAGAATTCATTGCCATTCATGTCTTGAACCACGAAAAATCCGCGTCCGACCAACGCCATATCTAGTTGATTTCCTGATTGCTGCAAGTCTCCATTGGAGAAGTTTCTGGTTACACTTGCCAATCGTACCCCTGAACCAATCTCGAGGTTACTGGCTCTGGTTGTACCCAATCCAGCTGACGAGGTAGAAAGCGATTGATACAACAAATCCTCAAAATTCTCGCGAGATTTTTTATAGCCTACAGTCGAAACATTGGCCAAATTGTTCGAGATGTTTTCGATCCGACGTTGTTGGGCAGCCATTCCTGTTGCTGCGGTATACAAAGCTTTCATGGTACAAATCCTATTGTAAAATATACACTGTACATAACGTTAAATTACTTGAATGATTTAGGTTCGATGTGACAACTGATTCAATGAAGAATCCATTTCCTTTGATGCCTGCATAGACTTTTGGTACATCTCAAAATGACGTGTCGTCTCCATCATTTCAATCATCGTACGAAAAGGATTGACGTTTGAACTTTCCAACATCCCTTGTCGCACAACATACCCACCCATGGGTACCTCACGAAGGTTTTCAGCACGCCAACGAGTACCGGCGAGTGGTTCAAGGTTGTCACCATCCATGATCAACAATCTTGCAAACTCTCCGCCTCGTTCATCCATCATACGACCATTCTCAGTCAATCGAAACTCTTCTCGTTGATATTCATCAAACTGAATCGGTCCTGAAACGGTCATCACCTTTTCGCCCATCGCATTGACCAAGAAACCATTCTTATCCAACTGAAAAATCCCCGCACGAGTGAGCAATGGCTCTCCAGTTGCACTTTGTACAACAAAAAATCCTTTGCCTTCCAAAGCAAAATGTGTCGGATTGTTGTCTTGCATCAACGACCCAGACTCCACATTGATCTTTCCTTCTGTTATCTTGGTGTAGCCTTCCGCTAAAGGGCCTTGTTGCGCATTTGCCAATACAGATTCAAAAGAGATTCGACGTTCTTTAAATCCAGAAGTATTCACATTCGCAAGATTGTGTGAGATGTGTTCAAGGTGCTGAAGTGATGCACTGGCTGCGGTCATTGCTGGGTAAAGATCTCTACTCATCGTTCATCCTGAAAGTGTTTTTCACATGTTGTCTTGACGTAAATTGATACAGAATAGTATCAGTATAGCACTTGCGTCATTCTTGTACAAACCCATACAAAGATGCAGTCTCTCGCAAGGAGTCTTTGAGTTCCTGACGAGCAGCTGAAATAATTTGACTGACACGAGATGATGTGACATCAAAAACTTCTGCAATCTCACTCAAGTTTAGATTTCGTCCATAGTACAGCAATATGCATTCTCGTTTTCGATCTGACAGTTCCGCTATCGCATCACGTACACTTTCACGAAAATCCTCTTCCATAATGACATCTTCGGCCGTTATGCTGTGATCATCAGCCAATGCCTCTAGAAATGGTCTACGCCCTTCTTCATCTTCCCAATCCAATGACACTGTTTGTACAGATTGAACTTTTCCTTCTAAAATAAAGAACTCTTCGAGTTCTACTCCCAGTTCCATTGACATTTCTTCTGCAGTAGGGGGGCGACCCAAGCCATTTTCCAATATTTGACGAGTTTGTTCTAGACTTTTTGCTTGATCTCGAGAATATCGACTGACCTCATCAAGCGAACGAATGGCATCCCACATCGCACCTCGAACCCTGTAATCGACAAACGTTGAAAACTGATTGTTGCGTTCTGGCTCAAATCGTTCAATCGCTTCCAACAAACCGATTGCGCCATAGGACACCATATCTTCAAATTCCAACGGATGATTGGCTGGGATTTTTTCCATCAATCGATGGGCGATTTGATAAATCCTCTTTTTATACTGCTCAAACAATGCTCCTTTGTCCATACCGGATGGATTGGATGTCTTTTCGACTGCTTGTTTGTATGCATGTATGCCTTGTCTGCTTCTTGTCATGATACCAGTTTAATCCCTTTCATTGTAATCAATGCAACTCTTTTGATATCGACAGTGGATTGGATTTCTTTAGCAGATAAAAATACAGGGGGCCGTTTGATACTTCTCTCCGCCATTCTTCGTAAAGTACCACGCGTAAAGTGAGGACAAAGAATGTGCGCCTGTGGGAACTGTTCCGCCGCCGCTTGGACCCCTTGTAAGATCCTACGTTGAGATCAATCGGGAGACTTAAGTGTACAGCACCCGTATTCTTATCCCCTTGCATTGAACGATCTAAGATTTGCTGAACGTCTGGAGCAAACCCGATACATTCAATTTGACCTTGGTCATTCATATAGCGATGTGTAATGTGACGAGACAAACCTTGGCGTACGAACTCACTCAACGTATCCATATCTTTTACTTTGGGAGCATATTCGGAAACCGCTTCAAGAATCGTTTGAGAATCCCGAATACTAATGCCCTCTCGTAAAAGATTTCTCAATACTTTAAACAGGCCTTGTGCTGTAATCAAAGCAGGAATTAGTTCCTCTACCAGCTTTGGAGTTCGAATCGACACACGATCTAAATACTCGGTTAATTGTGTTCGAGTAAAGACCTCATCTGCATGATTTCGGAGCACTTCTGTAAAGTGAGTAGAGATTACAACATTGATATCAACAACCGTGTAACCTAAAGACTGTGCACGCATTCGTTGCCCTTCTGGAATCCACAATGCATCAAGACCAAACGCAGGTTCATACGTTTTTTTACCTCGAAGATTGCCACGTGCATCCCCAGGATTGATCGCCAACATTTGGCGTGGCACCACATCAAAACTGGCGACCACTTCTCCCCTCAAGAGAATTCGATACAACGAACCCTCAATATTGAGATTGTCCCGAACGTGAATTGGAGGAACCATCAGTCCCAAATCTTCAGCCAATTGTGTACGTATTCTCTGAATTGAACGAATGAGGTTCCCACCTTTCTTTTCATCAACGAGAGAAACAAGATCCATTCCCAACTCTAACGACATCGGTTCGACGACCAAAAGAGCATCAATCGGAACTTCTTTTTTAACCATCTTCTCTTCTAGATCACGTTTTGCTTTCTGCTTTTTGGATTCTACCGCTGCTTTATCGTTTTGACTTTGATTAAAAGCCATAAACCCTACAGCACCAGCGATCGTCAAAAAGGGAAACCGCAATCCAGGTATCATGGCAAAAACAATCAACGCCCCAGAGAGAAACATCAACGGCCTTGCGCGGCCAAACAACTGATCCGCAATTAGATCTGGTAGCCGCTCATCGTCATCACCTGGTACTCGGGATATTAACAAACCAGAAGCACCACTGATTACAAGCGCGGGAATCTGTCCGACCAAACCATCCCCAATTGTGAGTACAGTATAGGTTTGTAAAGCATCAGAGAAAAACATTCCTTGCTGAACAACCCCAATCAAGATTCCACCAATGATATTAACAATTGTAATCAAAATCCCAGCGATCGCATCACCACGAATGAACTTCGAGGCACCATCCATCGCACCATAAAAGTCCGATTCCTTGGCAACACCTTTTCTTCGTGCTTTTGCTTCATCTTCATTGATCAGTCCAGTATTCAGGTCTGCATCAATCGCCATCTGCTTCCCTGGCATTGCATCCAAGGTGAAACGGGCGGCCACCTCAGCAATTCGACCAGCACCCTTCGTAATAACAACAAAATTAATCGTCACCAAAATAACGAATACAACAATACCAACAACAGCATTGTCACCAACAACCAATCGGCCAAAGGTTTCAATAATCTTACCAGCCTGATATTCTCCACCTTCGGACAATAGAATCAAACGGGTTGTCGCAACATTCAACGACAATCGATACAACGTTGTTCCCAACAATAGCATTGGAAAAATAGACAAATCCACAGGATTTTTGATGTAAATGGTTACCAGCAAGACCAATAAGGACAATGCAAACGAAAACGAAAGTAAAAAATCCATCAAAATCGTCGGTACTGGAGCGATCATGATCAGCAACACGCCTATCCCAAGGATGACGAGTATGATATCTTTTTGTTTAAATAGTTCTTGCAAGAATTTCGGCATTGTCTCACGAAATGAAATAGACCACGATTGAAGACTAATCAAAACGCAGATGTTTTTCCAGTGACAACCATGGAAAATCACCATTTAGAGTGGCAATTCAAAGAATATGAGAGTCCTTGTAATTGTAGACTGTCTCCGTTAAATCAAGAACATTGAAAAATTGAGACAAACAAATCAAACAATGCATTGGGAGCACACATGAATCTACTCTTTCGAATTGGTAAAACCCTCCTTCGGCGCGTAAGCACAAAGTTTATGGATAAAGTTGGCTCAAAAGTAGTCTCGGGAATGGCCGATACCTCTTCGGATGCTCCAAACGCATCCTATAAACCCAAGCGTAATCATTCTGACAGCAGTCAATCTTCTTAATTTGGATACCAGTATGTTCTATAGATCTTTTATAACGACTGCATGTCTATTTTTGTTGTTGATGTTTTGTGCTCCAGGTGCACAAGCATATGAAGCCAATTGTTCAACACCCGTCGATGCAACAAAAACACTGATCAAGAATTTTATGGGCGATGCATGGGATCGTCAACTTGCTGCCACCTGCGTGCGAGGAGATGAAAAGACAGCACTCCAGCTAAAACAAGTGTTGGATGCCAAAGGTATTTATATTGATTATGCCAAGATTCCAAATACTGAGGACTATCTCAATGATGTTGGAAATCCATCGGCTCTTCTAGATCCTAGACTTCCTGAAGTTCAGTTAGAAAAATTGGAAGATGGGCCTTATGCCGGTCAGTGGCAAATCTCAGAACAGAGCATCCAAAACATTCAAACGTTGTATGGTGATACTTTTTCCACATATGTCAGAGCTCTATTGGATTTGCTTCCCGCTAGTTTCTTTGAGACCATCTTTGGATTGCAGATTTGGCAGTATCTACTGTTTGGACTAATTTTACTCGCATCTTGGCTGGCTGGACGACTTGTCGATCGTGTTGTCTATAGTCAAGTGATTGCCTTTGTTGAAAAACAACTGTTTTCATTGGATCCTAAAAAACTGTTTCCAATGCGAAATCCAATTGTATGGCTGGTCATCTCTGTTTTATTTATGGCTGGACTGCCAGATCTACAGCTTCCAGTACGTATTAGTGGAACACTATTTTTCATTGCACGTCTTGTCATGTCCTTTTCTGCAGTCTTATTTTGCTCCCGAACGATTGATTTATTCAGTGAAATTTTCATTAGTAAAGCAGAACTCACAGAATCAAAATTAGATGACCAATTGATTCCCCTTGTAAAACGAGCCGGAAAAACCCTAGTTTGGATTTTGGGAATGGTCTTCATTCTTCAAAATATGGGTGTACAAGTCACAGCTTTGGTTGCCTTTGGGTCTGTTGGTGGTGTTGCAATCGCACTTGCATCAAAAGATACGATTGAAAACCTCTTTGGTTCCCTGGTTGTCTTTATTGATCAACCTTTTCAAATTGGAGAATACGTCGTTATTGATGGTTCAATCGAAGGAGTGATTGAAGAAGTTGGATTTCGAAGCACCCGCATTCGCACATTGGAAAAGACGTTGATCTCTGTACCGAATGCCAAAATTGCACATTGTACTGTAAATAATTTCGCTAAAATTCCAGAACGTCGGTTCAAGTGCACCATTGGATTGCGATACGATACAACAACAGCACAAATGGAATCTTTTATTGATGCTTTGCGTACCTATTTGACTGAACATGACCAAATCAACTCGGAAACCGTTCTTGTGTACTTTTCAAACATGAACAGTTTCTCATTGGATATTATGGTCATGGCATTTATCAACAGTAACCAATGGATTGATTTGGTCCAGTTCAAACATGAAGCATTTCTTCAGTTCATGAAGATTGCTGAACAACATGACGTTGGTTTTGCATTCCCAACCACAACAATTGAATTGGAAAATCAACATTCTCAACAGTGAGGCCACATATGCGATTCCATGAAGCCGTCCACGGTATTTATTTTGATGATTTAGATATTTTTGGCGTATTGCACAATGCGCGATATCCACTGTTGATAGAAAGAACCATTGGTGCCTTTTGGAAAAAGATGGGATGGGGTGGCCTTTCAGAACTCGAGCGCAATCCAGATCAGTTTCATCTTGTTCGTGTCAATCACTTTGAGTACATTCGTGCTGTTGAAGGTGTTGACGAAGTTCGCGTTCGCGTCTGGGTCGAAAAAATGGGTCGTACCAGTTTAACGTTTGGCTTTTCAGTACTTCCAATTGATGAAGATACTCCTTATGCAACTGGTCATAGAGTATTGGTATGCGTAGATCCCAATGCAAGAAAACCAAACCCCTGGTCAGACGAATTCAGAGCCCAACTCAAACCTTATCGGAAAGATCTATAAACCACAGAGTGTATTATGAGTCAACAATTTGAAGAAGGCATCACCTTAGATCGTTTCATCTTTGAAACAACCAAAGCACAACGGGAGGCACAAGGAACATTGTCGACCTTGCTCCGCCAGATATCATTGGCAGGACGATTGGTATCGAGTCGTGTAAACAGAGCCGGTCTCGCTGGGATGTTGGGAGCGACAGGAGAAACCAATGTCCAAGGAGAGTTTGTACAAAAATTGGACATCTATGCCAATGAAGCCTTCAAACGTGCATTGGAACATGTGGGAGTATGCTGTGCAGTTGTCTCCGAAGAAGATGAAGAACCATTTTTAATCCCAGAGCCTTTTCATTCAGGAAGATACATTGTCTGTATAGATCCGTTGGACGGTTCTTCTAATATTGATGTGAATGCCACAATTGGAACCATCTTTGGTGTATTTAGAAGACAATCGGAAGAAGGCACACCTGCAGAAGAACGAGATTATTTACGGACAGGCCGAGATATGGTTGCAGCTGGATACATCATTTATGGCTCTGGAACCGTATTGGTACTCAGTACCGGCAATGGGGTTTTTGGGTTCACTCTGGATCCACTGGTTGGAGAGTTTTTTCTTTCCCATTCTGAAATTACATTGACCCCAAAAGCTTTCACGTACTCAATCAATGAAGGATATGCTGCAAAGTGGAACCCAAAACTGAGGCAGTATGTTGAAAGTATAAAAGATTCTTCAGACAATTGGAAAGCCCGATACATAGGCTCTTTGGTAGCAGATTTTCACAGAAACTTACTCAAAGGCGGAGTCTTTTTGTACCCTGGGACGTTGTCCAATCCAAAAGGCAAACTACGACTGTTGTATGAAGCGTTCCCGTTGGCTTTTTTAGTAGAAGCCGCTGGAGGTCGTGCATCTGACGGTACTAAAGATATCTTGGATCTGGTACCCGATGAACACCATCAAAGAACGCCGCTGTTTATAGGAAATACTAAAAATATTGATGAAATAGATCAGGTTCTTCAACAATAACGAAAATGGCCCTAGGGATCC
>Ga0206130_10008212_pt1 | contig 11309 bp, 11 predicted proteins | sample Helgoland_Spring_9_FD_148637 | JGI IMG/M metagenome (GOLD analysis project Ga0206130, IMG submission 148637) | Pelagic subsurface seawater microbial communities from Kabeltonne, Helgoland, North Sea - Helgoland_Spring_Bloom_20160512_1 | ecosystem: Environmental > Aquatic > Marine > Epipelagic ...
CAATCTGTAGGTCTTCGGTATCCTCTGTATTTTCTACGTCGTTTTCTATGTCGTTTTCATTTGGCGTATAAAAACCATGTGGTGGAGTGGGTTTTGCTGCTTTGGCAATCGCAAGGTTGGGTCGAGTTTGAATACGAGTTTGATCATCATCGACCAATCCCTCGAAGGGATCTGCTGGCGTCAAAGTATCTAGGGGTGGTGTTGTTCGGTGTGTATCAGAATCGATGGATTCTCTTGGCGATCGAATTTTAAATACAACCCACATGCCAATCGCTCCAAGGGTATACCCAATGACGAACGCAATTCCGATATGTACAATTGTGAAGTTCAACATCTCTCCAAACTATTCAAATTCTTATAACCGATAGAGCCACACACCTTCACCTACATGATCGACAAAATAAATTTGATCTGAAATATGAAGTATGTTTCCTGGTCGTGCAGCCTGATAGAGACCGATCGGTTCTCCGGCCACTTCAAAGAGACCCAACGTTGAATTGCTCGACCAAATCTGTCCATTTACATTTTCTAAACCCAGTCCCGCACGTTCATCGATCAATGTCGGTTCTCCATCTGGCCATTCAATACTGAAGATCCCATCTTCACCTGCAATATACAGAATGGAGTCGACAAGAAGCAATGATTGAGGTTTTGTGGAGCCGGCATCGTGCACAGAAACCCGTTCTTGCTCATCGACAACAAAGAGTACACCAGCAGCATAATCAGCAATGATCCATCCATCATTTGTTGATGGGCGAATGATATCCATGGGCCATCGCATCAAAAAACCATCGTCGGCTTGACTGTAGAGTTCAACACGTTGATTTCCATTCATTTTTGAGAGGCTTCCAGTGACTCCATTGTCTGTATTTGTGAAAAATAACGTGTCTTCATCAAAATATAGATTCTGTACATCGGGTACTGAATGTGGATACTGAGTACGCGTCTCTGTTAAGAGGTCCCAAATATATACTTTGTTGCCACCTTGTGTAGAACAATACAAAGTGTTGTTGGGGCCCTCAATTAAATCCCATGGACGTTCAGGTACTCGAAAGACCTCTATGGCCTCTTGTTCCTCAATAGAACTGCTGTCATCTGGTATGTGATCATTTTCTGGTACGGTAGATGAAGAGTCTTCATCTATAGACTTCGATTCTCCGCATCCAAACACTGTGAATAGAAGTGTGATCATAAATTCTCCTGTCTGAGCAACATCATACTGTATTTGTTTTTAAATTGGGGACAGTTCTTGACCGTGACTTTATCTCTTTAACGGGCTATTTCGAGGACATGGAGTGGATTCAATTGGAATGGTTTGTATTGCAACGGATGTGCGTGGGGTTGTTTGGGCTGCTGTTGCTCGTTTCTGGGACGCGTCTATACCGTTATTCAATTATTACACCGGGTGCAGGAATTGGTGCGTATATTGGAGTGGTGTTGACGATCGGTCAATCTGAAAGCATTCAACTGCTCGGAATTGGTGTTTGCGCAGTTGTAGGTGTTGTGACGATGCTGTTGGTCGAAAAGTTGGCGATTGCAATTCTATGTGCTTTGTTGGGTGGTGCACTCGCTCAATATGGATTGCCTTATTATTTTGGATTGCCGACAGAATGGTACTGGGTAATTGTGGGTTCTGTTGTGGGCGGTATCTTTGTTACTCCCATTTTTCCAAAATTGCTGCCGTTGTGGATGTCTATGTTGGGTGCTTGTTGTATTAACTGGGCAATGCATCATCCTCGAAATATAGGGTGGTTTATTGGTCTTACAATCTTGGGAACCTTAATACAACTGTTCTTCGGCGCTCAGGTTCGTGATATAGAAGATACATAGATTGTCGAATAAAAGAGTAGAAACGTCTATCTTTGGTATTTGAGAAATGAAGTTGTGGTGGTGAAATGAAATACAGTGATATTCCAAATGTCAATCGATTGCTTGCTTCTCCTGCTGTGGAGGGATTGAACTCCAGTAGGGCTGTGGAACTCATACGACAATTTACGACAGAAGTGCGTACTAAGATTCAAGCAGGGTACTTACAAGAAACGTGGTCAGAAGCAGATTGGGATCAACAGTTGAGCAATTTTGTTACAGAAAACAAACGATTGCGATATCGATCTGTGATCAATGCCACCGGAATTGTGGTGCATACAAATCTGGGTCGAGCCCCGTTGAATGCTGACGTCCTTAACTATATGCAATCGATTGGTGGATACACTGATTTGGAACTTCGATTGGAAACAGGAAAGCGTGGTGGTCGTATAGAGGGGATCCGTCGGAAGTTGTGTGAGATGACAGGTGCAGAGGATGCTCTGGTTGTAAACAACAATGCCGCAGCGGTTTTGTTGATTTTGTCTGCCATTGCTTCTGGACAAGAGGTTGTTGTTTCAAGAGGGGAACTTGTAGAGATAGGGGGTAGTTTTAGAGTGCCCGATGTCATTCAACAAGGTGGTGCAATATTAAAAGAAGTCGGATGTACAAATCGATTGCATTTACGAGATATTGAACAGGTCATTCATGACAAAACAGGTGCGATTTTGAGGGTGCACACATCCAACTACCGAGTGGTTGGATTTACAAGTTCACCGTCCAGAGTCGAAGTATGTCAGTTGGCTCATGAGCACAATGTTCCAGTCGTTGAAGATCTCGGGTCCGGACTCCTTAGAGAAGCACCGAATGTGCCTTGGAAAGAGGAGTTGGAACGAGAAGAATCAATTTCTAAGGCGATTGAACAAGGTGTGGATGTAGTGTGTGCCAGCGGAGATAAGTTGCTCGGCGGTGTACAAGCAGGATTGATACTTGGGCGTAAAAAATGGATTGATAAATGTCGTAAGCATCCATTGTATAGAGCTCTCCGTCTAGACAAGATGATTCTTGCAGGACTTGAAGCCACGTTGCAACTTCACATAGAGGGGCGAAGCCATGAGTTGCCAGTGTGGGAGTATTTACAACGCACCAAAGAAGAATGTCGTCGTCTAGCATTGAGCATATCAGAAGGGATTGATGGGTTAAATATTGAGGCCAGTCATTCACTTGTTGGTGGCGGTGCATTGCCAGAGAGGCAACTCGACACGTGGGCGATTACAATACGAAATGTCAATGTTGATGATCTAGCCAAGAAATTAAGAATGGGTAGTCCAGCAGTCATGGTTCGGGTGCAGCACAAGGCAATTTGGTTGGATGTACGTACAGTAGCGGAGACGCAAGTGGAATCGTTGCGAGGGCGATTGAAAGAGGTGTTGTCAACCAAGTGAAATATTATCTTTGTTTCAATTGACACAGTCTCTTGTTACCAGTTATTCAATAATTATATAGAATACTTGATTTGTGGATGTGCAACCTCATGATTGGTAAACGACAACGTAAAGATGATCGGTATGGTGGGTTTTCTACAGTTGGTAAAGTCTTTTCCAATGCAAAAAGATTGGAGATATTAGATGTGCTTATTCAAAGACCTCATTCTGTCGACGAGTTGGCTCGTAATTTAGAACAGTCAACCGCGAGTACTTCTCAACATCTTCAGGTTCTCAAGCGTGCCAAAGTCGTTGTGACCAAGCGAACAGGTACCACGATTATTTACAGTTTGGCCGAGGGAACTCTTGAGGTGTTTGTGGCTTTGCGAACATTGGCAGAAAATATTAGTTCTGATCTACAGTTGCTACAGCAGCAAAGTGATATTCCGACTGTCACATTTGACTATGTTCAGCATATATTGAAACATTCGAGCGCCATTTTACTGGATGTACGAACCGAAACAGAGTTTGCGCATCGGCACATGAATGGTGCAATCAATATTCCACTGTCTGATTTGTTGGAGCGTTCTATCGAACTTTCGACATCAAAACCCATAATTATTACCTGTCGTGGTCCATATTGCCTATCCTCCAATGAGGCAGTCCATTTGTTGAAAAACAAAGGCTTTCAAGTATCTCGATACGATGATGGCGTTGGAGAATGGTTGGTTCAAGGTGGTGGTTTATGTGGATTATTGTAACCGTTTATTTTTATCGAGTGTCCTGACTATAGGAATCATTCATCTTTGGAGACCCCAATGAATCTCACAATTCAACACTTTTTTGATACCGCTACATCAACATTAACCTACGTGGTTTGGGATGCAGATACCCTGGATGCCGTCATCATTGATCCTGTACTGGATTTTGATTCGGTGAATCTTATTTTTTCAGAGACTGCAATTGATCGGGTGCTCGAATTTATAGCATTGAAACAATTGACAGTACGACATGTTTTAGAGACTCACATTCATGCTGATCACATTACAGGAGCATCCAGATTGAGAGGAAAAATGGGTGTGAAACTTGTGGTCGGTTCTTCGGTCTCAAAGATACAAGATACATTTGTAGAGATGCTCAACATGGACAAAACACATGTCAATACCGATGTTTTTGATGTATTGCTTGGAGATAATGAAGTCTTGTATTCGGGGTCTTTGATGATCAAAGCGATTCATACACCAGGACATACGCCAGCATGTACAACGTATCAAATAGGAGATGCCATCTTTACGGGAGATACTCTGTTTATGCCTGATTTTGGAACAGGTCGTTGTGATTTTCCAAATGGCTCTGCTGAAACGTTATACGAATCAATTCAACAATTGTATCTCTTACCAGACAGCACACGAGTCTTTGTAGGCCATGACTATCAACCAGGTGGACGAGAATTGCAATTTGAAACATCGATAGGAATTTGTAAGACGGAGAGTAAAAATCTAAGAGTGGACACATTAAAAGAAGAATTTATTGCGTTTCGTGACACGAGAGATGCATCGTTAAATCTTCCTAGACTGTTGTTTCAAAGTGTTCAATTGAATATTTGTGCTGGAGCTTTACCTCCAAAATCAAGCAATGGTACTCGAATGATGTCCATCCCCATCTTGGGAGACTGAAATCTAGAGTGCTGTGCTCTTATTCTTTGAATACATACGAATATTTTTAGATATGACGGTATACTGTAGATTGTATGTGGTTTGGAGGCATATTATGGTGATATTGCTTTGGGTTGGATGTCAAAGTATTGATGAGACCGAAGTAGGTGCTTTCACAGATATTCAAGAAGCGCCTAGTGAATACACTCCACCAGAAGACGCTGGTGTGGATAGTGTAGAGTGGGACTTGGAAGGTATTGAAATGGCCTTGGATGATGTATTTGCAGGAGTGCGAACAAGACATACAACACCGATCTTGACTGGATATGATTCCGTGATGGCTCAAGCAGATTCATATTGTCCTCAGGCCTATACTGTAGATGGTAATTCATTTTGGTACGGGGCTTGTACATCAACATCCGGTATGTCTTATGATGGATATCTATTTTACAATACCTATGAAGATTACAATTTCTTTGGAGATGGTGGGTCTTGGAATGTCGAAGCGCTAGCTGGTTCAACACAAATGGTTGGTTCAGATGGTCGCTTGATTCACTGGGGAGGTTCCGCCTATTTGGCAGAAGGTACTTCGGTAGATGGTTATCCTGTATATTTTTCCAGTGTCACAGGTTCATTTCTAGATGATGGTGCAACGGAGCCTTGGTTGCAAGAAGGACATTCCGATACCCTTATGATGTATGGCGCATCCTTTTCTGAAGCGGTCGTATTGAATGCTTTTATGATCAGTGGCAGCATGCAATGGGAAGGGGCAGTAACGGCAGTAGAATTTGGAGAGACGATCACCTATTCGACAGGTGTTGGGTATCCCTGCTGGAAAGAACCTATGGGTTCTTTGGGAATCCGAGATGCTCACGGAAGATGGTTGGATATACAGTTTGATGTGAGTGAGGATTGGCAACTTGTTGGAACATGCGATGGCTGTGGTCAGGCTTTGTCAAATGGAGAGGTGATTGGAGAGGTCTGTGTGGATGTGGCACCATTATTGGATTGGGAGGGTGCGCCATGGGTGGAATGATGGGTATTCTCATATGGATTTCAGGAACTGCCTGTACTCAACGCACAATCTATGAGACACAGTTGGTTGAGCCACATTTGATGGATGATGCACAGTATCTGCGAAGACTGTCGCTGGATATTCGAGGCATCGTACCCACGTTGGGTGAATGGGAACAGTTTGACTCAGAGAATCCAGAGTCTACGATAGAGGTATTCTTAGAGCACGAAGGTTTTGCAAAACGAATACGGGATATGTACGCTCCGATATACAGAACGGTGACCGACGAATATAATTTAAATGGAGCCGATTTTCAATGGGATGATGAAGTGTCTTTTCGAAGAGCGATTGGAGAAGAGCCTTTGCGGCTTCTGTCTCATGTCGCTACCTCAGATTTACCTTGGACAACCATCGTAACTGCAGACTATACAATGGCCAATGCCGTATTGGGAAGTATCTTTCCAGTTGCCTATGATGCTGAGACCAATCAAGATTGGCAACCAGTGTCCTATGTGGACGGTCGACCGATGGCAGGAATCCTAAGCACGAATGCTTTGTGGTGGCGTTTTGGTTCGACAGAGACCAACGCCAATCGGATGCGGGCGAATGTGGTTAGTACGATTCTGCTGTGTAACAACTATTTGAGTCGACCCATCTCTTTCGAGAGAGACAGTAATTTACTCGATGAAGAGGCCATGATGGATGCCATTCACAACGATCCAGCCTGTGTGAATTGTCATAGAACCCTTGATCCATTGGCGGCACACTTATTTGGATTTTGGAATTATCAATCGGATTCGTGGTTGGAAGCATCCGTCTATCATAGTGATAGAGAGCGTTTGTGGCAATCTTATTTGGAGACTCCACCTGAGTTTTTCGGTCAACCGAGTTCAGGGTTTACAGACTTGGGTCATCTAATCGCGTCTGATGGTCGTTTTCCAAATTGTGCGACTGAACAAGTGGCGTCTGCATTGTTACAACAATCGTTGAATTTTTCTGATGCAGTCCGACTGTTACCTCATCGAGAAGCATTTTTGCACAGTGGATTGAAGATGAAAGCCCTCGTGTCGTCTGTTGTTCAAAGTGAAGAATATCGCGCTGGGAAATGGAATGATGATTTGGATGGTCAAAATCGCAAATTGTTGTCTTTGCCTCAGTTGGTTTCAAGTATTGAAGCATTAACGGGATTCCGTTGGACATATGGCGACTTTGAGATGTTGGAGAATGACATTGTTGGACTGAGATCACTGGCTGGTGGTGTGGATGGTCGTTCTGCCGGTAAAGAAGCTAGCGTTCCCAATGCCACTATGATTTTGGTACAGGGTCTGTTGGCGGAACAGGCCAGTGCATATCGAATCCAGCAAGAACTGCTTGTGGATGCATCAGAACGAAAGTTCTTTTCTTTTGTGGAATTGGATAGTGACATTGATGCTGATGAAGTGAGGTTGGAGAGGTCGCGCACACAAGTTCAACATCTTCATCGTGTGATTTTGACGCAAGAGGTTGTTGTGGATGGTCCGGAAGTGTCAGCCGGTTTAGAGTTGTGGAGAGAAGTCTACATGCTGACAGGGGATGCTGTTGAAGCTTGGACAGTATTAACAACCGCTTTGTTGCGTGACCCAAACTATTTACTGTATTGAGAACGTGAGGATCAACATATGAAAAGACGACAATTTCTCACTGCTACATTGGGTTTGGCAGGTGCCTCTATGTTGACCAGTCGAAAAGGGTTGGCAGCACTTGCTGAACAGTCTGAAAAGAATTTCATCTTTGTTTTTGCGCAAGGTGGATGGGATCCCACTCGAGTGTTTGCCCCTGAATTTGACAATCCTTTGGTATCGATGGAAGGTACAGCAGAACGGAATCAGATTGGAGACGTAGAATGGGTGTCTCATGAAGCTCGCCCATCGGTGGATGCATTTTTTCAAAGTCACCATGATCAAACATTGTTGCTGAATGGTGTACAAGTACGTTCCATTGCTCATGAGATTTGTACCTCTCTTTTATTTACGGGTGGAGTCTCTGGAGATTCTGCGGATTGGGGCACATTGATTGCCTCGGAAACCCAACGGAATCTTGCAATCCCTCATTTGGTTTTGGGGGGCCCTAGTTTTGCAGGGGACTTAGGAGCAATGGTTGTGCGTACAGGGTCTTCCAATCAGTTGGAAAATGTGTTGGATCGAAGTATTTTGGACTACAGTGACGACGCTCTGCCGAGATTGTCCACTCCGAGTCAAGATGTACTGGATCGGTATATTCAACAGCGAGTTCATGCAAATGATGCCCAAGCTCATTACGGTGCAGATCTGCGTTTGTCTTCTGCCTACAAAACAGCAGTAGACAACGCTATGGAATTAAAAGACAGGCGTCACACGATGACGTTTACGTCCGGTTCCTTAACAGAGCAATTGTCATGTGCAGTGGATGCGATTGCGAAAGGAATCTCTCGTTGTACATCTGTGGTGTTTAATGGTTCCAATGGTCTGGGATGGGATTCTCATGCCAATAATGATGATACACAATCGGAACTGTTTGAGACGTTGTTTGGTAGTCTCAATCAATTGATGCATCAACTTCAAGTACGTCAAGATGATACAGGTACGATGCTCTCAGACAACACCGTTGTGGTCGTATGCTCAGAGATGGGTCGCACTGCCAATTTGAATTCTACGAACGGTAAAGATCACTGGCCGTTCACCTCTGTGATGATTCTTGGAAGTGGTATTACGACCAACCGAGTGTTGGGTGGGTTTGATGCCTCCTATCAAGGAGAACGATTGGATTTGGCAACCGGAAATCAAACGGATTCTGGACAGATTTTAAGCATTGAGTCTGTTGGTGCTGGATTGTTGGCATTGGCAGGGGTGGACCCAGCAGAACACATTTTGGATGCCAGCCCATTTATGGGGATGCTGCTATGATTGGAGCCTTTCTATTATTGAGTTGGTTTGGTTGCGATACAGAAGAAGTATACGTTATTGAAGATACCGCCAGTGTAGATTGTGTATCGGTGTCCTATGCCAATGTTGGAGAACCTTTTATGACGCAGTATTGTATTGGATGTCATGGAACAATGAGTTCAAATCGTCAAGGTGCCCCCATTGATGTGACCTTGGATACATTGGATAATGTTATGGAGAATATTGATACAATCCACGACGAGATTTTGTTGGAAGAAATGCCTCCAAGTGGTGGTGTAACGCTTGGAAATATTGATTTGGTTATCCAATGGTTGGATTGTGAGAGGGGGCAATGATGAATGCTGCTTTGATGTTGTTTTTTGTGGGATGTACACTTGAAGAGGTCACGACCTATACAGTGGTATCACAAGAAGAGCAAAACAACCGTGAAACAGATACAGCCTATTTGATTGAAACAGAGACGACGGAAGCGCCATCGATTGCTGATATTGAAACCATTTTACAACAAGGTATTGAAGAGGTTCGAACTGTTCGAGTGGGGCGACTATTAGACGTATATGATGAGATGTTGGCTCAAATGGATTCGGAGTGTCCACGGTGGTTTGCCAATTCTTATGGTGCCTATTGGGCAGACACATGTACTTCCAATACTGGTGTTTCTTTTGAAGGATTTGCTTCTAGTACACCCCGAAATGACACAGAGCCAGGGCCGTATGGGAATGTGTTTTCAGGCCGTCAGATTCATTGTGAAGGAATCTTAAGTCAGGCGGATACAACTCTTCAATGTACGGGGGGCATCAACGAACTGGTTGGTGTAGATTCGAATGGTCACGATGTGTTTTACAGTTATTCAAGACCCTATGTGTTGATTGAGGGTACGGACACTGTTTATTTTCCAGATGTCGAGATGTGGGCCGTTAACGCTCCAACGTATAAAGCAATTTATTACAATGGTGTTCAACTGGTACGAGATGGTGAACAGATCATTGGTGCGGTAGAGTTCGGTGAGCAAACCTTCAATAATGTTGGATGTCTTACGGAACCCAACGGGACTCAACACATTCAAGTCGACGGTGAATGGGTATATGTCGAGTGGCATGGTGATGCATTGCCAGAAGATGCAACATGCGATGGATGTGGTGAGGCTTATTTTGCTGGTGAGTCGATTGGGCAAGTCTGTGCGAATGTGGCGACTTGGCTTGATTGGGAAGCGTCACCATTCGAATAGGATTACTCAATGGAGTCCAAATCAAAGGTCAAGGTATCCCCATCGACTTCTGCATATGCACTGAAGTCCGCTCTGACATCATCGTTTGATAGCCAAACTTCAGCATTGTCCAATATTGTTCCGAATACGTCTAGACTACCTTCTACAACAAAGGTTTGTGGTTCGGATTCAACTTCTAAATTGGAGGATATGGTGAGCGTTCCATCTATCGGAAGACTGCTCATATCAATACAGGCATCTGCAGACCCAATGAAACTTCTAGAACCACATGCATGCGCACTTCCAAACTCTACTGCAGAAGACCATAGAGAGGCTTGTGCTTCAATAGACTGAGACAGATCAAGTGATACTGTGGAGAGTTCACCATTGAAGGTAACTTCCCAAGTCTGGCTGTTGAGTTCAGAGAGTAATTCAATCATGTCTGCTTCACCAAACTCAAATTCGGGGTCCGTAGAACTATCGCATCCAGAAAATACAGGGTTGATAAGCCAAAATGTTGTAGCGATAAGCCAAGTGTTTCGTGTATTCATGAGGACTCCAATATGTATGGTTGCTGTATGAATGATAACAATGCAAGAATGATGCCAATTCTCAAAGACTCACTTTTTACGTCGCCGCCACTTGGACCCCACTGGTGGGATATCCATTTCTTTGATGAGCCACTTTAGTGCTTTGCGTCGCATGTTCCAACCTTGAGCGATGGGCCATCGTAGGTGGTGGTCTCCATCTTTGAGTACCCAAGATGTAACAGTCGGTCTGCTATTGCAAAATTGTGTGTGTTGAGTCAGTGATATGACAGGGTCGTACTCTCCATGAAGCATCAGTGTTGTTGGAAGCTTGTCGCATTGAATATGGGGACTGCATAGGGGATTTGAGGTGTCGGGAAAAGCTTCTCTTGTAAGATCGTTACTTAGATCCGGAGGGTGTGTTGCTGCTCCGATTGTTACGACACAGCGAATCTGTTCAGGACGTTGTGCGGCTGCTAAGAGTGCCAAATGAGCCCCTGCTGAAGTTGCCCACAACGCAATCCGTTTGGTGTCCACTTGTTGAGCCAATAAAAAATCCAATGCAAGCAAGACATCGTCGAGTTGTTCTTGCCATGTAACATCCGGTGCCAATCGATAATTCATGCTGGCTGCCATGATTTTACTTTTTGCAAATTGAGGGAGAAGGGCTACATACTGTGATTTATCTCCTTCAACCCATCCTCCTCCATGTATACAAAGTACTGTGGGCCAACCATCTCGGGGACAAAGGTCATTG
>Ga0206130_10008214_pt1 | contig 11306 bp, 11 predicted proteins | sample Helgoland_Spring_9_FD_148637 | JGI IMG/M metagenome (GOLD analysis project Ga0206130, IMG submission 148637) | Pelagic subsurface seawater microbial communities from Kabeltonne, Helgoland, North Sea - Helgoland_Spring_Bloom_20160512_1 | ecosystem: Environmental > Aquatic > Marine > Epipelagic ...
TATTAATATTATAATGTATTATAATATTAACATTATAATACATTATAATGTTAATATTATAATACATTATAATATTACCTATCAAAATTATAACAATAATGTTACAATAATAAACGTTTATCGCCGTTTATTATTGTAACGTATACTATAATAATGAACATTATATACACAACTACAGTATAATTTATACATATATTTTGTATTATAGCATAACATATATTTTAAATATTATAAATAACCTTCTTATTTTATATTTTTTATAAAAATTATTAATAAATTTAATACACTTTAAATAATCTGGAAAATTTAGAGTGGTATATGATTATCTTTTATTTTTATTAAATTTTTATTCATATTTTTATAAAAATATTATTTTCTCTGAGACTTTATTTTTTCAAATGTTAATACTAATAATTTCAATGTATTTTTATAATAATGATAATATTTATTACATGTTATTGTATTTATTTTTCTATTTTTTTTTGTTGGGTATTTTTTTATCTTATTGGCAAGTAGAATTTTTTACTGGGTTTTTATGATTAATTGAACTTACAATATTGTTTGTTTTTTTATTAATACTTTTTTTTTTAAATTTTAAAGGAACATTAAATAACGTTAAAAAAGAAATCAACTCTTTTAAAAAATTAAATTTAATTTTTATTTTTTTTTTAATAAATATATATTATTTTTACGATTCTGAGTTTTTAATAATAGAAGAGTTAAATTTTTCTAATTTGTGAGAAGATTATTATGAATGCTTAAAAAATTTCGGAATGAATGATTTTAAAGCCTTGCTTATAAGTTATTATTATTATAACAGTATAGAGTTTATTACTTTAGGGATTATACTGTTTGTAGGAAGTATTGTTTGCGTAAACTTATTTAAAGTGAATAAAAATGATATAAATAATAATATAAATGATTTTATAAATATTTTCGATTTTTTTTTAAACAACGTTTCTTTTGTATTTTTAAGAAAACAAAACTTAACAAACCAAAACTTAACATTACCAAGCATACGGTTTTTAAAAAAAAAATAAACTAAAATGTTACAAAAAAGTTCTTATGTTGTTCCTGCAGACAGATGCGGTGTAATTTGGGTAAGTATTTTTCATTTATATAAAGGGTCGTTTAGAAAAAAAGCATATATAGGTGATTTTGTAAAAATAAGTGTTAAATTGACCCAACCTGATAATTGAGTCTTAAAAAAATCTAAGTACAAAGGAATAATAATAAGGGCAAAAAAAGAGGAAATAAAAAAAGACGGATCTTGGATAAAATTTTATGAAAATAATGTAATTTTATTAAAAAAAAGACTTACACCATTAGGAGGTGAGATATATGGACCAACATTAAAAAAAATAAACAGAAAAAAGTTCTTACAATCCTTTTCAGGCTGTATTTAAAAAAAAATAGTAAAGTCTATTGTTAAAATGATAAAATTTATTGATAGAATGGTTTTTATATTTGTTGGATTACTTTTCAAACCTAAATACTACCTTTGTTGATAATAATTTAGGTGTAAAAGATACTATTAGCTGTGTTATAAATATTTTTTATGATTTTTTTTTTAAAAATTTTTTTTTTAAAAATATAAATTTTATATTGAATTATTTTGATAATATTTTTTTAATAGTAATGATTTATTTTTTTTTTAAATCATTAATTTTATCTTTAATATTAGAACTAATATGACCTACACACCTTTTTAATAAAAAAAACAATATTAGTTTTTCAAAATCAAAAAAAAAAAGTTTTATAGATTTTTATTTAAAGCATATAAATTATAACTCTTATTTTTTTTTATTAAATAGCTTTTTTATAAAATACTAATTAAAGTCTACTTTTATAACTAATAAAATAAGGATATAAAATGGAAATTATTTATTTTTGGGCATTGATTCAATTAATTTTTTATTTTTTTAACATAATTATCCCATCTATATTAAATATAGTACTTTTATTAATTATAACTTTAGTTATAGCAACTTTAACTTTAATGGAAAGAAAAATATTGTCTTTAATGCAACGCAGGGTGGGTCCTTATTTTGTTGGTTATAAAGGTAGACTGCAATATGTAGCTGATGCTTTAAAACTTTTTATTAAAGGAACTTTAATACCCGAGGAATCTAATAAATTTTGATTTGTTACAATACCATCTATTATACTAGCTGTTTGCTATACTTTTTGGGTTAATTCAGTTTGAAGTCCGGGATTATGTATTTTTGAGATAGAATATAACTTAGTTTACGCATCATTATTATCAATGGTTTTTAGTTTTTGTATAATTTTAACCGGGTACTTTAGTAAAAATAAGTATTCAGTCTTGGCTGCTATAAGAGCTTGCTTATTAGTAGCTAATATAGAAATTTTTTTAGGATTGCTTTTTTTAAATTTAGTTGTTATATCTGAATCATTCAATTTTTCATCTTTTATAATTATACAAGAAATTTCTTGGTTGTTTTTTACCTTTTTTATTGTATCTGGACTAATAGTAATATCCTTCTTGTTAGAAATAAATAGGGCCCCTTTTGATTTAGCTGAGGCTGAGTCTGAATTAGTTTCTGGCTATACGACTGAAATGAGCGGGTTTTTATTCGGGCTTTATTATTTAGGCGAGTATTTCCATCTTTTTTTCTTTTCCATGACTATATCTTTATTATTTTTTGGTGGTTGGGAGTACCCTAACTTTTTTTTTATAGTTTAGGTTTTTTATAATTAAAATATTTTTGAAATTGCAGTCTTGATTGATTTTTTGTAACTCTGTTTTTTGAATCTCTTTAATAATTTTTTTTTTTAATAAATTTAACTTTTTATCAGTTTTACTTTTTTCAGAGTTGGTTTGGGTTATATTATATGTTATATCTATATTTAACGGAAGTCTAATAGACGATTTAAATCTATATTCTATTTCTTTTTTTTTATTAGCTTTGGCTGGTTTAGAGTTTTCTATAGGGATACTGTTACTAGTTCTTTTTAAAAATTTTAAAATTGATTTTAATTTTTTAAATAATTTTAAATCAAACGATCATTTTCATAAAAATTTCAAATCAAAAACATTTTTTAATAAATTTTTTTTTAAATAATAAAATTATAAAAAACGAGGAGGCAAGCTTTTAACATAAACATTAACAAAATGCTTATAAGTCAACTATAAAAATTATATTTTTATTACTTACACTTAACTTCAGCTCTTTTTAAAAATAAATATAATGCTAGTGTAACTTTTATGTATAAGTCAACTATAAAAATTATATTTTTATTACTTATACTTAACCTCAGCCCTTTTTAAAAATAAATATAATGATAGTGTAACTTTTATGGTGCCAACACCACCGCTATTTATATTTATATCAAATTACTATCAATAATTATACTAAGTTATAGTATTTTTTAAAAATAAATATAAATATTAGTATAGCAAAGATGCTTACAAAGGTAAATTAAAAAATACGTTTATATATGAACTATGGTGTGTACGAGAAATTTTTGAACAACTCTCCTTACTTTATTGAGAAACCATATGAATTAGTACACTCATTTTGTTTTAAAACATTTAGTATTGATTTTCAAATTATTTCTTATTTGCTAGATTTTAACCCTATCACCAATAATTTTGATATAGGTATCTCTTTTATAAAAGACTACTCTTCTTTAGATAATGACTTTAAATTGTTTAACTCTGTTATTTTAGATATTTTTTATAAAAATAACGTTTTTTTTAAAAGTTTTTATTCTAATAATTGGTTTAAGAATTCTCTATCCGAATCTAACACTTCGATGGGTTTTTTTCTAGTTTACCATCCTGAAGCAGTTTTTTTTATAGAAAGTTTTAAAAAAAATTTTGAATTAAAAAATTATGTTGCTGAATATGAATATATTAATGTCGAATCTATAATTTCCCCCTCATTGCAACTAATTGATTTTTTTTCAATATTTTTTCTAATAACATTAATAATATCCTTTTACTTTTCATACTATACTTTATATTTTTTAGAAGATACTGCTGTAGACTCTGATTATCTATCATCTTCAATAATGATAGAGTCTGAAAAAGAACTATCATCTTTAGAAGATATTTTATTGACCTCAATAATAATAATTCATTTATTTGGTTGATTTTTTTACATTAACTCATGGATCGTATTAGGATCATACCCAGAGTTAATATTGATGTTTTATTTATTACCTTTTCTTGCTTATTTGGTGTTTGGTATGCCATCTGTTTTATTAATAGATTTTGGTAATTATTTTTTGATGTTTATTAGGGGTTGTGGTACTTATACCTCTTTAACAGCTGAGTTAATGTATGATTATATTAATATCGGCGCTTTTTATGTTAGGTTAAGTGTTCAGTGAGTAAGGCTTTTAATTATGTACTTAACTTTTGTAATTATGCACGATACTTTAGCTTTTTTTCTTTTTCCTGAAAACATGTTTTTAGGCTCAATGGATTATTTGTGGGAAGACTCCTCTAACCTATTGGTATCCGCTGTATCAATAACATATACTTTTGTTATATCTCTATACTCGTCTTTATTTAGGTTACTTTTTGAATTAGCCCATACAATATTCGTTTGTACAGCACAATTTATAGCTTTTTTTGCTATTAGTTTTTGGTTTTTTTTATTTCTATACACCTTTTTTACATCTATTAAATTAGAAGCTTATTTTAATTTTAAAAGAAATTTGAGAAACAAAGATGAGTTAAAAAAAAAAATTATAATTTAATATATAAATGCTTGCTATATAATCTTAATTTTAGTGTAACCACCGTATAAGCTTTTTTTTAAGGAATTAAAGTTATTAATAAAATACCACCACTTAGCTTATTATTATAAGATATTTTTTTAATTTGCACTATTTTTCTATAAATTGTTATAATTTTAAATCACTATAATTAAATAAACATTTAAACATTAATAATAAACTAGCATAAAAAACTTTTTATTTAAATAAACTTAATGACATATCTTATACTGATAGTTAAAATATTAATAATAAGTATTTTTGCAATAGCTACTAGAGGAACACTCCCTAGATATAGATTTGAGCAACTAACGCAATTAAATTGAAAACATTTTATATTTATATGGCTTGGTTTCTTATTACTAAACTCTGTATTGATATTTTTTATATTTTAATTTGTATAGCAAGATTATTAAATTGTATAAGTAATCACCTTGTAAAATAGGTTAATTCGAACTATTTTTTAAAATATAATTATTTACCCACCATAAGTTATTAAATATCGTTTTAATTGAAATGTTAAAATCGTTTGAGCTTTTTTTTAAAACATATATTATAAATTTTAATTTTTTTAAAAGTTTTAGGTTAATTTTGACTTTATTTTATTTTTTATGCTATTTTTTCTTTTTTACTTGTTTTATTAGCTTTATATAGTTTAAAGTAAAATTTAAGGGGTAGTAGCTAAGTGGTTAAAGCGAACGACTGTAAATCGTTTAGATAATTCTGTCATTGGTTCGAATCCAATCTACCTCATTTTTAACGTAAAATTGTAGATTTTTATTTTTTTTAGTGTACTTTACACTCTAATAATAAACTTTTAAAAGGCAAAAGTCAAATAATTTACATACGTTGGGTAAAAAGAACTATTGAATAATAGTGAGAACCTACAACTATTAGTTGAACCTATTGCGTTGATATATATTTTAAATTTTTGTGTGTGTGCTTGTGAGGGTTTAAATAACTGAGCTAAAATTAATATCCACTACCTTTTATTTTTTACTTGTCTTACTGGGTCTTTTAAAATCAAACGTAAAGTTTAGGGGGTAGTAGCTAAGTGGTTAAAGCGAACGACTGTAAATCGTTTAGATAATTCTGTCATTGGTTCGAATCCAATCTACCTCATTTATAAAATAAAATTTTAGATTTTTTATATATAAAATAAAATTTTAGATTTTTATTTTTTTTAGTGTATTTTACACTTTAATAATAAAAGTTTAATAATTTGCACACATTAAATAAAAAGAACTATTGAATAATAGTGGCCATATCCTAATTTATATTGAATCTGTATTATTGTTATATGTTTTAAATTTTTTTATAAACTCTCTTGCCTGTGTTTGTGAGGGTGCGATCAACCGCACAATCGAATGAGCAATCGATAGTACAGCCTACTTAGTTGTAATTACAATCTACGTAGTTGTATTTGTTATTATTAGTTTTTATACCAACCCCCCCTCTAAATATAATGACTTATTTATTGCTTTTTTGTTCTTTTCCTCAATAATTTTAATTATTCTTTTCTTTATGAATCTTAGTTATTTTTTATTTATTCTTTATTTAAATTAATAGTTATTTTAAAAATAAACATAAAGTTTAAGGGGTAGTAGCTAAGTGGTTAAAGCGAACGACTGTAAATCGTTTAGATAATTCTGTCATTGGTTCGAATCCAATCTACCTCATTTTTAACATAAAATTTTAGATTTTTATTTTTTTCCGGCGCACGTTTTGCCCTAATAATAAACTTTTAAAAGGTAATGGTTAAATAATTAAAGTAAATAGTCTAAAGCCATCTAATTATCTCTATTTTTTGGTTTGAGCCTAACTTGCACACATTAAATAAAAAGAACTATTGAATAATAGTGGCCACCCCTTAATATTAGTTGAATTCATTACGTTAATATATGCTTTAATATATATATATTTTTATTCTTGTGAGGGCTTGGGCAACCGAGCCAAAGCTAATATTTTTAGACCTCACTGGCCTAAAATTTACTCTTTCTTCATGTATTTGCAAAGAATGGCTTGCTTTTTAATTTTTAAAAAGCAACTAAAAAAAAAATGAAATCCAATTTTTAAAAAAAGTTCCTATATAAGTAAAAAAGCGTATTTAAAAACCAATATAATAGACATGTTTAAGCTTAAAAAATTTAAAGGGACTAAAAAAAAAGGCGGCTATAAAAGGTATGAAAAAAAACATAGAAAATAATCTTTTTTAAAATATTTAATAATTTAGTAATTATATATCAAAAGGGCAGGCGCCTAATAGAATAGCGGGAGGGGGCAGGCGCCTAAATGTAATATCGGACGATCATAGATCGTTTTTTATAGATAGTTAGAAAAATGTTTAACAAGTATACCATTTAAAATACCTAGTTTGCATGTTTATATTTAATATTTTTTATTTATAGAAAAAAAATTTGTGAAAAATAATTCTAAAAAAAATTTAATTAAATTATTTTTTAAAAACTTAACGTTTTTGAAAAATTTTTTTTTTTATGTAATTGAGTGTCCCTTTAATATGTTTTTTTATACAAAGTATTTAATTTTTTTCTGCTACCTTGTTAGTAATTTTTTTAAATTTAATGTTAGTCCTAAGAAATATTTAGCTAAAAAAATTAATAAAAATAATTTTATTACTTTAAATTTTTCCTATTTTTCTAAAAATTTTTTTAAAAACCGTTATTATTATTTAAAAAAAATAAGCAACTCTAAAATTTTTTTTTTTAAAAAAAATTATTTTATTAAAACTTTGGCTTTAAGTTTTTTATTTAAAAAACTATCTTTTAAAAAAATTATTAAAAAAATATTTTATACAAATATTTTTTTTCTTTATTTACCAGACAGCTCCGTAAAAGAAAGCACTATTTATAGTACAACCATGAAGATAAAAAAAAATTTTTTAAAAAAATTTTTTTTTAAAGAGGTGATTCTTTTAAGAAAACATGTAATTTTTAGAAGAAAAAGTTTTAATTATATTAATTCCCTCTTATCTAATTTTTTAAATTTTTTTTTAAAGAAAAAAGTTTTTTTAGTGTTTAAAAAACTAAATAGGTTTTCAATAAAAATAGATTTAGACAATAAAATAAAATTTATTTTATTAAAAATACAAAGAAAAGTGGGTAAAAGAAAAAACTTTAATTTTTTAAGTATCTTTTATAAAGCTTTGTTTTTTTCTTTTAAGCTAAAAGACAGCAATTTTTTCTTAAAATGATACACTCATCAGGTAGAAATTACCCATTTTAAAAGGCATAGGTTTATGGTATACTTGTTAAACATTTTTTTAAAGGATTATCATAGCCATTTTTTTAGAAGAACTCGGACCAAAGGTGTTTTTTTTTATATTAGTGGAAAAATTGGTGTTGCTGGTAACTCTAAAAAAAGGCATATTTATATGAATTTTGGTAAACATAGTCGCTCTAGTAAAAAAATAAGACTAGATATATCTAGAAGTCAAGTTAGAACAAGAACTGGTGTTATGGGTCTCCGCTTCAACATTTTTTTTTAATTTAGGAGGAAGCCTTTTTCCCTTTTTTTTTAAGCAGTATGCTTTTAGTTATTTTTAAACCCCTCCTATTAAAAATATTTATTTTTCTTAGACTTATAATTAGGTTACTAACCCTACTGATATTGCCCGCACTTGAGCCTTTAATTATCATTTTATTTTTTTTTATTTTTTTAAAAAAAAAATTATTCCAATTAATAATTTCAAAATGCGCCTTATTTAAAGTTAGGAAAAAAAACTTTCTTTTCTTTTTTATTTTATAACTTTTACCTTTAAAGGTTATTTTCTTTAAAAAATAGCTTCCTATAGTTGAGTTAATACTTCTAGTTAAACTTTCTACTTTAGCTGCACTAATAACTACTGACCACGTCTTTAAATTTAAATTTCAACAATTTTTGCTAAAAAATAATTTAAAATTATTGCTTAATTTATATTTTATAAAAAAATTCTCATTAAATATTATTAAATACCTACCCTTATTTTTTTTTACAATATTTAGGTTAGAGTGTCTATTTATTAAAATACTTAAATTCATTGCTTATTTTTTTTAATTTTAGCTGATTTTCATAAAAACTAAATTTAATTACATACTTGTTATCTATTTTAGATATTTTTTTAACCAAGTTTATCTTTATTAGCTTTTTTTTAACTAAAAAATTTTTATTTATGATATTACTTTTGCTGCTTTTCTTTTTTTTTAATAAGTTTAGGTTAATATCATTTCTAATCATTATCAACTATTTAATTTAACGTTTTGTAACTTATTGTTTAAAGCTAAGTTTTTTAAAACAAACCTTGATAAATAAAAATTGTTATAAACAGAAGAGCTCCTATTATTTTTTAAACACACATGCTTGAATTTATACGCGCTTTTTTTCCTTTTTTGTAAAACTACATTAGCGTAAGCTCTGTATACCGGTTTTATTTTTTTATTTTGAACAATGCTTTTTAAAATTTGGGTTTTTATCTCTTGCTTTTTTTTATATTCATTTTTTAATTTTAATTTTAATAAGTTTATTTTTGCGTTATCCATTTATTTTTGTTTTTAATTACCTATCTACATCTCCAAAAACAATATCAACAGTTCCTATTAAAGTTACTAAATCAGCTAAAAAGTGACCTTTGCTAATTAAAGGTAATAATTGCAAATTTTGGTATGAAGGTGATCTAACTTTGCATCTATATGGGTTTTGAGACCCATCCGATAACATAGAAACACCAAACTCACCTTTAGGTGATTCAATTGCTTGGTAAGTTCATCCAGGATTAATATCAAAACCGTCGCTCCATTCCTTAAAATGAGACACCACACCCTCCATTGATTTATATGAGTTGTTATTAGAATAAGTACTAATATAATCAATTAATTCACTTTTAGTTGTTTTATATTTTTTTTCATCATCATCGCTTTTATCCCCACCCTCTTTCTCTTCTTCTCCAATCCAATCATCCTTGCCCCTAATTTTATCTATTATCTGATTGCAAATATTTAAGCTTTCAGACATCTCATTCATTCTAATTAAAAACCTATCATAAGAGTCTCCGTGATTACCCACAAAACTTCTAAAATTTAAATAATAATAGTTAGAGTATGTTTCTAATTTTGATAATCTAATATCTCTTTTAATACCAACGGATCTAGACATAACGCCTGTTAGCCCATAGTTTAATACAGTTTTATAAGAGTAAGCTCCGATATTGACTAATCTTTGCTTTCAAAGTTTGTTATATGTTAGGCTATTATGGATTTCGCTTAAAGTGACAAAGCAGTTTTTTAAAAACTCTGTGATATCTTGAATCATTAGAGGTGTTACAGCTTCAGCATTCGTTTCATTTGGTCTGTAAAAAGCTGCGTGCATTCTAGCCCCTGATACTCTTTCATAAAATTCCATAATTTTCTCTCTTTCTTCAAAAGCTCATCATACAGATGCCATACTACCAACATCTAGGGCGTGACATCCAATAGCTAACATATGGTTTAATATCCTAGTTAGCTCATCGTACAACACCCTTACTTGGCAAAATGTAGATGAGTAATTAGTATTGCCCATTAAATTCTCAATACCTAAACAATACGTGTGTTCTTGAGACATCATTGATACATAGTCAAACCTATCAAAATAAGGTAGTGACTGTAAGTACATTTTATCCTCCATTAGCTTTTCTGTCCCTCTATGAAGTAATCCAATATGAGGGTCAGTGTTTTCTATAACTTCACCGTTTAGCTGAAGTACAAGCCTTAAAACTCCATGGGCTGCTGGATGTTGTGGTCCAAAATTAATATTTATAGTTTTTATTTTTTTTAAGTTTTCACCATTTTTTAATGTAAATGGCTTCCACTGCTGGAATGTACTCCTATTTATTTAGTACTTTTTTATGTCTCATGAATATTTGTTAAGCGTAATGTATTTAAATATCGTTTCTTATATCTACTTAAATTTTGCTTTTTTTGCTATATTGTTTATTTTTGATACTAAAGCAATTGTTACTTTAAGTGATATTAAAGTTTTTGGTAACTTACAGTTTTTTGCGGTAACTATTATATTAATTTTCATGTCTTTTTCTGGAGTGCCTCCTACTTTAGGCTTTGTTTCTAAATCTATAATAATTATTTTTATTTTTTTTAAGAAATTTTTTTTATTTTTCTTTTTTATAAGCTTTATAAATTTTTTTTTAATTTATTTTTATATAAAAAACTTAAGGTTTTTAGTAACTAAATCTAAATCTTTTAGCTTTATTTTTAATAAAAATTATGTGTGTTTAAATCAGAATTTAATTTTTTTTATCAATATAATTAATTTTATAAACATTCTTAGTTTATGGTTTGTAGAAGATGCTTTGGTGTTTATAGATAATTTTTCATTAATATCTAACTTTTTTTAGTCTATTGTATTGTTAACAAAAACACAAGTTTTTGAGAGATTTTTAAAAAAAAAAAAATCTAAAAACAGATCTACTTTACTAAAAAAGCAGCCTCAATTAAAAGGTGTTGTTACTAGATTTAGAACAGCCACCCCCAAAAAGCCAAATTCGGCTAGAAGGCCTGTAGCCCATG
>Ga0206130_10008218_pt1 | contig 11302 bp, 11 predicted proteins | sample Helgoland_Spring_9_FD_148637 | JGI IMG/M metagenome (GOLD analysis project Ga0206130, IMG submission 148637) | Pelagic subsurface seawater microbial communities from Kabeltonne, Helgoland, North Sea - Helgoland_Spring_Bloom_20160512_1 | ecosystem: Environmental > Aquatic > Marine > Epipelagic ...
TGATGATTCTTGCTAAAGATCAAGGATATATATCGACAAATCATGATGATAACGCGACGTAAAATAAAGCTGCTCTCCTTAAAATATTTAATATTTTTTGTACTATAAATCTAATTATATCATCAACTCGTACATATTTGGTTGCTTCGTTTGGTGCAAATCTAATGATTTGAACAAGCCGTTCGAAAAAATTTGACAGTAGTTATGCGCTTTGGTTCTTGTGCTTTCCTCAAGACTTTTGATGCCGATGCACGCAATTAATTGAAAATGTTTTTAAGTATATGATACAGAAATTATCTATTTAGAAAAATGCTTGTAAGCCTGTTTGAGCACGACCAAGTATTAGTGCATGAATATCATGTGTACCTTCATATGTATTTACAGCTTCTAAGTTCATGACATGGCGTATTACACCATATTCATCTGAAACGCCATTCCCACCATGCATGTCTCGCGCTGTTCGAGCTATATCTAACGCTTTGCCACAATTATTTCTTTTCATAAGACTTATTAGTTCAGCAGGAACTTTATGTTCATCGAATAAACGTCCCATACGTAAACATCCTTGTAGTCCAAGGGAAATTTCAGTTTGCATATCTGCTAACTTTTTTTGAATAAGTTGCGTTTGAGCTAATGGTTTGCCAAATTGTTTGCGGTCCATTGTATATTCTCTTGCAGCATGCCAACAAAATTCTGCAGCACCCATTGTGCCCCAAGCAATGCCGTAGCGTGCCCGATTTAAGCATCCGAATGGTCCAGCTAAGCCAGATACATTTGGAAGAATGTTTTCCTCTGGAACAAAAACTTCATCCATTTGAATCATACCAGTTGTTGAGGCACGAAGAGAAAATTTACCTTCAATCTTTGGGGATTCTAACCCTTTCATCCCACGCTCTAAAATAAATCCTTTGATTTTACTATCATGTGCATCTGATTTGGCCCAAATTATGAAAACATCAGCAATTGGTGAATTTGTAATCCAGTTTTTTGCACCTGATATTAGATATCCACCATCTACTTGTTTTGCTCGTGTTAACATTCCACCTGGGTCAGAGCCATGATCTGGTTCAGTGAGGCCAAAGCACCCTACTAACTCGCCAGATGCTAGTTTAGGTAAATATTTATTTCTTTGTTCATCATTTCCGTATGCAAAAATTGGATGCATCACTAATGACGACTGTACTGACATTGCAGATCGATACCCGCTATCAATACGCTCCACTTCGCGAGCAACCAAACCATATGATGTGTAATTAGCGCTAACACCTCCAAATTCTTCAGGTATAGTTGAGCCAAGCAAACCTAATTCGCCCATTTCATTCATGATCTCTCTGTGAAATACTTCAGTGCGGTTGGCTTTGATAATTCTTGGCATTAGCATGTCTTGGCAATAAGCTTTTGCCGTATCGCGTATCATGCGTTCTTCTTCAGTGAGCTGATCGTCTAATAAAAAAGGATCATCCCAATTGAAGTTAGTGGGCTTTGATCTTGCAATTGATGGTGTATATGAAGTCATGATATGTTCTCTTATTTATATTTATATTGGGTGTTTTTAACAAAAGAGGCAATGTGGCAATTTTGCTGGAATATATTTTTTAAAAAAGTTAATTACTTTAACAAAGAATTGGAAAAGTAATTATGAGCAAAAAAATTAAAAAAGCCGTGTTCCCAGTTGCTGGCTTTGGCACACGATTTTTACCAGCTACTAAAGCGATGCCAAAAGAATTACTTCCAATTGTTGACAAACCTTTAATTCAATACGCAGTTGAAGAAGCGATTGCAGCTGGAATTGATACGCTTATATTTGTTACGGGAAGAAATAAGCGTGCGATTGAAGATCACTTTGATGTAAATAAAGAGCTTGAATTGGCTTTACGCTTACAAGGAAAAGACGCGCAAGCGGACATGGTACGCAACATTGTTCCACCGCACGTGGAATGTATCTTTGTCCGCCAGCCCGATCAATTGGGGTTGGGTCATGCAGTTCTTTGTGCTGAACGCGCAGTTGCAGGTGATCCTTTTGCGGTTTTATTAGCAGATGATTTTTTGACGGATTATATTCCAGGTGTTACCGCAGATCTTGTGAAAGCTTTCGAGAGAACTGGTCATTCGCAAATATCGTTTATGCCGGTGGATGAAGTTTATATTTCACAGTATGGTGTCATCATTCCTTCAGCTGATGGTCATGGAGTTATAGGATTAGTTGAAAAGCCAAGACAGGATGAAGCACCCTCTAATTTGGCTTCAATTGGCAGATATGTTTTGACCTCAGATATATTTGATTCACTTAGGACTTTGCCGGCAGGTTCTGGTGGAGAAATACAATTAGCTGATGCGTTGAATTTGCATGCTAAAGATGGTTTGTTAGGAGCTATTGAGTTGAAGGGTAAAAGATTTGATTGTGGGTCTGTTGATGGGTTCATGAACGCGGCTGCACACGAATACGCAAAAAGATTGGAAAATTAACATGAGAGTTCTTGTTACAGGTGGTGCGGGATATATTGGCAGTCATACTTGCGTTGAACTTTTAGAAGCTGGCCATGAAGTTTATGTTATCGATAACCTTTGTAATGGCCATGAAGTTGCACTTGAAAGAGTTCGAAGTATTACCAATTGTGAATTGCAATTTACGAATGCAGATATTCGCAATGCAAATGCATTAGATGAAATTTTTAATACTTTTAAACCAGATTCAGTCATTCATTTTGCTGGGTTGAAGGCTGTTGGTGAGAGTGTAGCAGATCCATTGAATTATTATGAAGTAAACGTTGGAGGTTCTGTTTCGTTGCTTACGGCTATGTCTAAGGCTGATTGTAATAATATTGTTTTTTCATCATCAGCAACAGTTTATGGTAAACCGCTGTATCTACCTTATGATGAGGAGCACCCAACTAATCCAGTGAACCCATATGGGCGGTCTAAGTTGATAATTGAAAATATAATATATGATTGGACAAAGGTAGATCCAAAAAGAAATGGAACTATACTCAGGTATTTCAACCCTGTGGGAGCTCATGAGTCTGGCCAAATTGGGGAAGAACCAATTGGTGTTCCAAATAATTTAATGCCTTATATCGCTCAAGTAGCTGATGGTCGCCGTGAACATTTAAATATTTTTGGTAATGACTATGAGACTATAGATGGAACTGGAGCGAGGGATTATATCCATGTTGTTGATTTAGCGCTCGCGCACACAATTACTTTAAATCAAAATAAACTCGATAGATTTGAAGTGCTAAATATTGGAGCTGGGAAAAGTACGACTGTTCTTGAATTGGTGAGTAAATTTGAAGAGATATCTGGCGTTCCAATTAAATTTAAATATTTACCTCGACGTGAGGGGGACCTTGCTGCTTTTTGGGCAGATTCATCAAAGGCATTTGCGATAATGAGCTGGAAAACAGAAAGAAACATAAAAAATATTTGTGAAGACACATGGCGTTGGCATAAAAATAATCCAATTGGATATTGTACAAAATAAACTAAAAATTATTTTATTTTTTATTCAATAGCGTTCCGAGAAACTTGTGTTTTTGTTTTCCTACCCATTAAATCCATTAAAATCCAAATGCGCTGATCAGTTTCATATGTTTCTACAGTAGCTATAAAGTTTGCAAATGGGCCGTTCGAAACCTTTATTCTATCGCCTTTATTTAATTTTTTTACAGGCAATAATTTACCTAACAAATCACATCGCTCCATTAGGCTTTCAATAATTGTGGTTGGAATTGATTTAAGAAGAGAGTTAAAGGTAACTAGGCGCGAGACACCATAAGTGTTGTTAATTTTATGCCATTTAGATTCTTTTCTATCAAAAGTAATGAACATGTAGCCTGGAAATAGAGGTCTAGTAGTATTTATAAATCGAGACGTATTTCGCGAAGTGGTGTCATGCAAAGGTAAAAATGTTTCAAACCCTTGCTTGCTTAGATTTTTCATTGCTTTTTGATGTGAATTTGCTTTAATTTGTAAAATGAACCACTCTTTTGACATTCAAATGTACCTGTAAGATATCGCTCATTAGTGAGCATAAAAATTAATTATCCTGTAATTTTTCTTGTTTTCACGATATTATTTTGACCAAAGTTATGTCAAGTAGTAATTTAGTAATTTGAAAATTATACACATTTAAGTACGTATTTATATAATAATATATGATTAAATTAACATTATAGACATTTATAGATATATTAATAATTAATTTCAAAATGAGATTAATATTGTTATTGACAATAATTTGGTAAATGTACATGCTCAAAGTTGAATACAATGAAAATAGTTAATGCAATTATTATTTAAAAATCACAAACTTTTGTCACAAAGGTTTGTGCGGTAGCTGTTCATGGCTAGTCGTAGAAAAGAGCATCAGGAAGATGCAAAGTTGAGGGTGTTTCAAATAATAAATGAAAACCCTAAACTGACTACACGTGAAATTGCTAAAAAAGTTGGAATTTCTAATGGCTCCGCCTATTATTTGTTAACATCATTAATTGAAAAGGGTTTTGTAAAGCTTTCAAATTTTAAAGAAAATTCTCCAAATATAAAATATTCTTATTTATTAACCTCTAAAGGTATTCGTGAAAAGTCATTGATTACAAGTAGATTTCTTGTCCGCAAAAAACAAGAATTTAAAGCGCTAAGGGATGAAATTAATTCTTTAGAAGAAAGCTTTGGTGATGTATTTGATGATCAAAAATAACATAATTAAAGTTTATGTGCTTTATTCAGATTATAGCGAAGAAATAAAATAATCTCTGTTAAGCTTGTTTGCAAAGCGGTGATAGGACTAGTCGGATAGGAGCTAGATTGCTACCAACACTAGTGCAATAATTATAGAAAATTTGAGTAAGTAAATCTAAAGTTGATGAAAAATTTCAAACTTATGCGTGCAATTACATTAGGTGATTATTATATGGTGAACAGTATATATGATTAATGCAGTTGTTATGGCGGGTGGATCAGGTACGCGCCTATGGCCGTTATCTCGAGCTGCACACCCTAAGCAATTTTTAGCCCTTCATGGTGAAGACACCATGTTGCAGGCTACATTAAAGCGGCTTGATGGTTTGAATGTTCAGTCCTCAGTCACAATATGTAATGAGGAGCATCGCTTCTTTGTCGCTGAGCAGCTTCGAGAAATTGATAAATTAGGCTCAATTATCCTAGAGCCTGTGAGCCGGAATACTGCGCCAGCAATTGCTCTCGCAGCATTTTCAGTGGAAGCAGGGGAAGATCCTCTATTGCTAGTTCTACCGGCTGATCATGTGATTCAAGATGAAGTGAGCTTTACTAAGTGCGTAATGAATGCGATTCCCTTGGCGGAATCGGGGAGGCTCGTCACATTTGGTGTCGTAGCCAATGAGCCCAATACAGGTTATGGATATATAAGGATGGGTGAATCTCAGGGGCCTGGATTTTCTGTTGTTTCATTTGTTGAAAAACCCTCATTTGAAGTTGCAAAAGATTACCTAAAATCAGGTGCTTACTTATGGAATAGTGGTATATTCATGTTTAAGGCTAGCCGCTACCTAGAAGAACTTAAGAAGCATAGTCCTGATATTTATCGTGCGTGCCATTTTTCTATGAAAAATATTTCAAGAGATAATGATTTTTTGCGAGTCAATGAAGCGGCATTCAATGCATGTCCAAGCGATTCTATTGATTATGCGGTGATGGAGAAAACGGATGCCGCAGTTGTTGTTCCATTGGATGCTGGCTGGAGTGACATTGGATCTTGGTCATCTTTGTGGGATGTTAACAAAAAAGATAATAATCTCAATGTGGTTTCAGGCGATGCTGTTCTTTATGATGTGAATAACTCATACATTAGAACTGATGAAAAATTAATAGCTGTTGTTGGCGTGAGTGATTTGGTTGTTGTGTCCACAAAAGATGTGGTAATGGTTTCAAGCAAAGATAGGGTGCAAGATGCAAAAATTATTGTTCAAAAATTAAAAAATGATAACCGTACTGAATGGGAATTTAGCAGGGAAGTCTTTCGCCCCTGGGGCAAGTTTGACTTACTAGACATTGGTCTTGGGTATCAGGTAAAAAGATTAACTGTCAAACCTGGTGCTAAGCTGAGCGTTCAGAAGCACCATCACAGGGCAGAACACTGGGTTGTTGTTTCTGGTAAAGCCGTGGTTACGCGAGATGACAAAAAATATTTACTTTCAGTAAATGAGTCTACTTATATTCCTCTTGGTGCCATTCACTCTTTGGAAAATCCAGGATCAGTTAATCTTGAGATGATAGAGGTACAGTCTGGTCAATATTTAGGTGAAGATGATATAGTTCGATTTGAAGATCGTTACGGGCGTTAGATATATTTTATTAAAGAGACATTACATGAAAAAAATTGCACTCATAACAGGTATAACTGGTCAGGATGGATCTTATTTAGCGGAATTCTTGATAGATAAAGGCTATGAAGTTCACGGAATCAGGCGCCGAGTATCGATATTTAATACCCAAAGAATAGATCATCTTTATGAAGATCCTCATAAGTTAAAAGTAAATCTTTACTTACATTATGCAGATATGACGGATACAGCGAGTATAACAAATGTTATAAATAAAATTAAACCACATGAAATCTATAATCTTGCAGCTCAATCCCATGTGGGAGTGAGTTTTGAGCAACCTGAATATACGGCTAATGTTGATGGATTGGGTACGCTGCGCATTTTAGAGGCGGTCCGATTATTACAAATGCAAAAGCACACTAAGGTTTATCAGGCAAGTACATCTGAGTTGTACGGGTTGGTTCAAGAGACGCCGCAAAGTGAAACTACTCCGTTTTATCCGAGAAGCCCATATGCGGTAGCTAAACTGTATGCTTACTGGATTACTGTAAATTACCGTGAAGCATTTGGTATTTTTGCTTGCAATGGCATCCTGTTTAATCACGAGTCTCCTCGTCGTGGTGAGACATTTGTAACACGTAAAATTACATTAGGCGCAACTAGAATAAAGTATAATTTGCAAGACTGCTTATATATGGGCAATATTGATGCTATGAGAGATTGGGGTCATGCTCGAGATTATGTGGAAATGCAGTGGTTAATGTTACAACAGGAATCTCCCGAGGATTATGTAATTGCAACGGGACATCAGATAAGTGTACGAGATTTCATAAACCGGGTATTTGCAAAGTTGGGTATGGAGCTAGTTTGGAGGGGAGAAGGTCTTGATGAAGTTGGTATTTGGATAGACAAAAGTAGCGATATTGCATGCGAAAAAATAGTGGTAAAAATCGATTCTGATTATTTTCGCCCCAGTGAAGTTGAAACTTTATTAGGAGATATCACTAAGGCTGGGAAGGAATTAGGCTGGAAGCCCAAGGAAACAATCGATCAGTTAATAAATGAAATGGTAGCTGCAGATGAGCAGCTAGTAAAAGAAGAAATTACTTTAATAAATAGCCGTTCAGGATGATAGCTAAAGGTTTTTTTATGACTTATGCAAATGATGCCTTAGAATTTAAAATAAATCTAAGCTGGAAGCCCAAAGATAGCCTTTCTAATAATGAAAGCTGGTATGAGCAATTGAATAAAGAGAAAATATATTGAGTATTCCATTTAATATACCACCCTCAATTAATGACTCGAAGAAGTATGTGTTGGAATCTTTAGATAGTGGAGCTTTATCTGGAGGAGGGCCGTTTACAAAAAAATGTGAGGAATGGCTCGTTGGTAAGTTTCCAAAAACATCAGGTGTTCTTTTAACAACATCATGCACTCATGCTCTTGAGGTTTCTGGAATTTTACTGAATTTAAGCGGAGATGATGAAGTTATTGTCCCGTCTTTTACATTTGTGAGCACTGCTTTGGCGTACCACATGCACGGAGCAAAGGTAAGGTTTTGCGATATCAGAGAGGATACTTTAAATATCGACGAAACTCTTTTAGAGAAAGCGATAACGAAAAACACTAAGGTAATTGTTGTTGTACATTATGCTGGTGTGTCGTGTGAAATGGACACAATTATGGCCATCGCGAAAAAATATAATATATTGGTAGTGGAAGATAACGCACATGGGATTTTCGGTAAATATAAAGGCGCGCCTCTAGGTACTATTGGTGACTTTGCTACTTTGAGTTTCCACGCAACAAAAAATATTAGTTGTGGGGAAGGTGGCGCGCTCTTGGTAAATAGAAAAAAATTATTAAAACGTGCAGAAATTATTATAGAAAAAGGAACTAATAGGGCTCAGTTTATTAACGGTCAGATAGATAAATATTCATGGGTAGATAAGGGGTCTAGCTATATTATGTCAGATCTTCTGGCAGCTTTACTCTATGGTCAGCTAGAACATAGTAAAGAAATTCAGTTAAAAAGGCGCACTATTTGGGAGCGCTATTTCGGTGAATTATCTAACTGGGCCCTGAGTAATCAGGTCCTGTTACCATTTGTTCCTGAATATTGTGAACAATCACATCATATGTTTTATATGTTGTTTCCTGAAGAATCTACGAGAAATAAATTTATCAACTATATGGCTGATCATGGTATATCTGCAGTTTTTCATTATTTACCCCTTGAAAGCTCAGAAATGGGTTTAAATATAGCTCTATCAGATCAGACTGATTGTCCTGTTGCGGTGAATATCAGTGGTCGGATAGTTCGGATACCAATGTTCTTTGGGCTCAATTTCTCTGATCAATCGCGGATTATTGAAACCATCATTAACTACACTGTAGAAGGCTAAAATAAAAATGAATAGATATGATATTCAGGGTTCTGTTATTTTAATCACTGGCGCCGCGGGGCAGTTGGGACAAGCAACAGTAACTACAGCAATTAAATCTGGTGCAAAATTAATATGTGTAGATCTTGATATGAGTGCTTTAATCGAAGCGTCTCAAAATAATGGGTGGGGCGATAAGGTTCTACTATGTTCGGCTGATATAGCGAACGAACATAGTGTAATTGAGGCTGTAAAGCTTGGTCTCGAAAGATTTGGGGTAATTGATGCTTTGATTAACAATGCTGGGGTAAGTGTTTTTGAATCCTGGCAAGAAAGGACGATTGAAGATTTTGACTGGGTAACGAGTATAAATTTAAAAGGTACTTTTTTATTTATAAAGGAATATTTAAATTATCTTATAGAGACAAAACATTCAGGCTCAATTGTTAATGTAGCCTCTTTTTATGGTGTTATTAGTCCTGATCCAAGAATTTATACTGATTTAAATCGCAGAAACTCTGAGGTATATGGTGCAACTAAAGCTGGTATTATTCAGATGACTAAATATTTTGCAATTAATGGTGTTTTGGATGGTGCGGATGTTCGAGTCAACGGAATTGCTCCCGGTGGCATAAGAAATCCGTCTAACCCTCAGGGAGAGGATTTTCAGAGACTTTATGCCGAAAGGTGCCCGTTAAAAAGAATGGCTGAAGTGGAAGAAATGGTGGGGCCCATGCTCTTTCTAATATCTTCAGACGCTTCTTATATAAATGGACAAACTATGATTGTTGATGGTGGGATGACTGCCTGGTGAATTTTAATTGGGAGTGTAGATATGGGTGATAAAGTAATCAAAATAGCAGGCTCTGATGTTGGAACTGGCATGCCAGTTCACATAATTGCTGAAGTGGGTATTAATCATGATGGTGATGTGAAAAAGGCCGCTCAACTCATACGAGAGGCTAAAAAATCTGGAGCTGACTCAGTTAAGCTTCAAACGTATATCACTGAATATCGAGTGCCAAAAGACCACGCTGTTTATGGAATTCTTAAGCAATGTGAATTGTCTTATGATGAGCAAAAGGAACTTTTTGATTTAGGAAAAGATTTAGGAATAACTGTTTTTAGTACACCCTTCGATAATGAATCAGTAGATTTTTTAGAAAGCCTGCATACACCAGTATATAAAATTGCGAGTTTTGATAGCGTGAATACACAATTATTAAAAAAAGTAAGTCTTACTGAAAAGCCTATAATAATGTCTACTGGTATGACTAATTTGGACGAGCTTGCAGCCGCATGGGAGGCATTGGGTGGAAAAAAAGATGGGACAGGGTGCGATCTATTACTAATGCACTGTGTTTCATCCTATCCGCTTCAAGATACTCGCGCTAATCTTTCTACAATTCCATACTTAAATAATGTTCATGGTGGTCCTGTAGGTTACTCTGATCATACGATTGGAACTAAGATACCTCTATTGGCTGTTGCATCGGGAGCTACCTTAATAGAAAAACACTTCACTTTGGATGTAAATTCTGAAGGTCCAGATCATGCTATGTCTGCAGATCCAACGACACTTTCTGAGTTGGTTCAAGGCATCAGATGGGTGGAAGAGATCTTAGGGCCGAGAGAAATGGGTGTGCGAGATACAGAAAAAGACGCACTCGGCTTTAGAAGGCCTACTTAATTTATGAGTAGAAAAGTGATTTTTCGATGTGATGCAGGTCATGCTCCTGAGATTGGGACAGGACATATCACACGTTCAAAAACCTTAGCTAATCATTTGGTTGAGAAGGGGCTCTTGTGTAGAAATGATATTATTTTTTATACTAGAAATGACTGTGATTACGACCTGGGAGATAAATATCTGGCCGAATCTGGATATAAATACCAAGTTTTTGCCAATAATGAATTAGAAGCAAATTCAAGCTCTGAGCTTAATATTCTTAAAAATTCAAATGCGACATTAATTGTTATGGATAGATTAGAGACTACAGATGTTTTAATAAAAGGTGTTTCAGCTACAGAGAAAAAAATAATCACATTTGATGATTATGGTTCAGGTAGAGTTTACGCAGATCTTGCTATATCAGCGATTTTTGATGATGTTTGTGAATTTGATAATTTGGTTGGGGGCTACGAGTATCTTGTGCTTTCTAAGAGTTCATATAGTCCTCTTCCAGTAAGAAAAGATGTTGAAAAAATCGTAGCGACGTTTGGTGGATATGATGCTAGAAACTTGTGTGAGTTTTTTTTAAAAAATTCATCTGTGATACCTGAGTATTGTTCAGTGGATTTAGTTCTTGGTAGTTGCAGTCCGTCATTGCTACAACAGTATAATCAGTATATAAAGTCTGAACAAATAAATCATAGGTTTAAGCTCTATATTTTTCCTAAAAATTATCACGAAATTATAGCCAATGCCGATCTTGCCATATCTTCTGGAGGCTTGTCTATTTTTGAATTTGCGGCTTTTGGTGTTCCCACTATCGGTCTGCCACAATATAAGCATCAACTTAGGACCATTGAAAATTTACGAAATGCAGGAATTTGTTTACTAGGTTCAGATGGTATGGCTATGTCCAACAAGATATTTATGAATTCTTTTAA
>Ga0206130_10008221_pt1 | contig 11301 bp, 9 predicted proteins | sample Helgoland_Spring_9_FD_148637 | JGI IMG/M metagenome (GOLD analysis project Ga0206130, IMG submission 148637) | Pelagic subsurface seawater microbial communities from Kabeltonne, Helgoland, North Sea - Helgoland_Spring_Bloom_20160512_1 | ecosystem: Environmental > Aquatic > Marine > Epipelagic ...
TGGACACGCCCACACCCGTTATTGGTCTTCCACTTTGGTGTACAAATGATATCATTTTCATTTAATGCATGTGTATTGATGAGTGTTTTTTTTAAGGTAATGAATAAATGTTGTTCTAAATATGTATAAAGAAATGGCGCTTCTTTATGCTCAAAATGAAACTCACAAGTAATGGAGTTTTTATTTCGAACAAATTCGTAGTGTAGACGACCCTGTAATTTATCTACAAACAATCCGTACTGAGCATAGTTTTTGGTTTTTCTTAAGATTCGATCAGGATATTTTTTTTCAAAGCATTGAATCACTTGATTGTAAATCTGATTTATATCAGTACTCATACCCTACACTCCCAAAAAACAAGTTCACAATCAGTGTAACAAACTCACTTCAAGAGTACAGACGGACCAGCCGAAACCCTACACCAAATGACAAGCCACAGAATGACCCGGTCCAACCTCACGAAGTACCGGTGGTGTACCAATCTTACACTGAGCGGTGGCAATCGGACAACGGGGGTGGAAGTGACACCCTTTTGGTGGGTTGATGGGGTTGGGAACTTCTCCCCGTAGAATGATGCGGTCTTTCTTGCGTCGTGGCTTTGGTTCTGGGATCGCAGAAAGCAGTGCTTGTGTGTAGGGGTGCAGTGGTTTCTTGTAGAGTTCATCACACTCTGAGAGTTCCACGATGCGTCCCAAGTACATGACTGCAATTCGGTCGGAAATGTGCTTGACCACGGAAAGGTCGTGGGCGATGAACATGTACGACAGATCATACTCATCTTGGAGGTCTTGAAGAAGGTTGATGACCTGTGCTTGTACCGATACGTCCAGTGCGGATACTGCTTCATCACAGACCACAAAACTGGGGTGTAGGGCAACGGCTCGGGCAATCCCGATGCGCTGACGCTGACCACCAGAAAACTCATGTGGGTAGCGGTTGATGTAACTGGCTTGAAGACCGACTTTGACCAAGAGTTCTTTGGACATTTCGAACTTGTCGTCTCCTTGTGCGATGCCGTGAAGTTCCAGTGCATCCCCAATGATGGATCCAATGGTCATGCGTGGATTCAACGAGGAGTAGGGGTCTTGAAAGATGATTTGCATGTTTTTGCGAAAGGAACGCAGTTCTGATGCACCCAGTTGGAAAATGTCTTTGCCCATGAAGTGTGCTTCGCCATCGGTGGGTTCAATCAACCGCAACAACGATCGGCCCACGGTGGTTTTTCCGCAACCCGACTCACCCACAATCCCCAAGGTTTCTTTGGCGTGGAGATCAAAGGAGAGGTCGTCGACTGCTTTGACTGTACCTTTTAGAGAGCGGAAGAGACCTTTGTAAATGGGAAAGTATTTTTTCAACCCACGTACTTGGAGCATGGGTGTACTGTTGTTGCTATCCGTAGACATCATTCAGCTCCTTCTTGTTCGACCTGTTGGGCATCTTCTTTTGCATCTTCTTTTGCATAGTAGGCTTTGGCTTCTCGCCAATGGTGACAAGCCACGAAGTGTTCTGGTTCGACTTCTTCCATTGGAGGCTTGGTATTGCATTGCTCTGTGGCAAATGGACAGCGTGCTTGAAAACGACACCCTTCTGGGAAGTTGTACGCAGATGGAACCATACCGTCAATCGTAAAGAGGCGTCCACCTTTTCCCACCAAGTCTGGAATGCTCTTAAATAGAGCAATGGTGTATGGATGACAGGGGTTTTCGAACAGCGAAAAGACGTCGGCCTTTTCGGCAACGTGGCCAGCATACATCACTACAACGTGGTCGCAGGTTTCTGCAACGACTCCAAGATCGTGGGTGATCATGACGATGGCGGTGTTGCGTTCTTTTTGCAACTTGTTCATTAGGTCTAAGATTTGCGCTTGAATGGTTACATCGAGTGCGGTAGTGGGCTCGTCTGCCAACAGCAATTTTGGAGAGCAGGCAAGAGACATGGCAATCATCACACGTTGTCTCATTCCACCCGACATGTTGTGTGGATAGTTGTCGACCCTTTCTTCTGGTGAAGGTATGCCCACTTCTTCTAAAAGTTTGATGGCACGTTCTCGAGCTTCAAGTTCAGTGATATCTTCGTGGTTGAGCATCATTTCCATGATTTGATCCCCAACGGTATAGACAGGGTTGAGAGAGGTCATCGGTTCTTGAAAGATCATGGCAATTTCTTTCCCACGAATTTTACGCAACTCTGCTTCTGTTAGTTTGGTAAGGTCTCTACCTTCAAAAAGAATCTCGCCACCCACAATTTTTCCGGGCGGTCTTGGAATGAGTCCCATGATTGAGAGTGCCGTAACGGATTTACCACATCCGGACTCTCCAACCACACCCAGTGTTTGTCCTTCGTGCACTTTGTAGGAAACGCCGTCTACAGAACGTGCAACGCCCATATCTGTAAAAAAGTGTGTTTGAAGATTCTTGAGTTCAAGTACAACGGGCTTTTCCGTTTGTGTGTCTGTTTCTGTTGACATCGGTGGCTCCAATCTTATTTACGTGCTTTGGGATCAAGGGCACTGCGAACACCATCACCGAGCTGATTGAGCAACGATACGGTGATGAAAATGGCAATACCGGGTGTCAAGATGAGGTGCCAAGCGGACGTGGCATATCCTTCCGATAAGGTTTGTCCCCATGAAGGGACAGAGACATCTCCGAGTCCAAGAAAGGACAGGGTACTTTCGATCAAGATGGCTGATGCCACACCAAAGGTTGCATTGACCAATACGGGCCCGAGGGCATTTGGTAGAATGTGTTGAAAGATGATTTTGTGTGTTGGAAAGCCCAAGGCAATCGCAGCATTGACAAAATCGAGGTTTCTCAACCGCAAAAACTCACTTCGAACCAGTCGGGCAACACCAGTCCACCTCAACAATCCAATGACCATCATGATGTGAAAGATGCTTGGTTTCTCTACAAACGCCAATAACGTTAGGATGACAAAGAGTGAAGGAATGGACATGAAGATTTCAATAAATCGCACGACCACCAAATCGACCACTCCACCAAAGAATCCAGCCATCGAACCAATAAAGACACCAATGGTGACATAAATGGAGACGGCAATGACACCGATCGAGAGCGCGATGCGTGTTCCATAGAGCATGCGAACCGCGACATCTCGTGTAGATTGATCTACCCCCAGCCAATGTTCAGTAGATGGCTTGTCCAATGATTTGAATCCTGTTTTGCGATACCCAAAAGGAATGACCGCGAAAGTGGCTTCTATGGAGACGGAATCGTCTTCTTGAGCAGCAATGTAGTCTTCTTGATAGGTACGGTATGGTTTTTCATATGGCATCGCCAATAGTGCAATATAGGAGGCGAACACCAACCCGATCAATGCAAAGGTCAACCGTTGAATCTTACGACGACGGGGACGTTTTCGAGGTTCACTTTGTTGAAAATACTTCAAGCCGGCATACCAAGTCCCAATCACAGGGAGAGAGGCGACCATCAAGGCGTTGAAGAATATATCAACCCCATTTTCAAAATAGTTGCGATCAAACAATGAAGAGAACCAAGGATAGGTTGTCACACCATCTTGTGTCCAAATGAAAGGGCGGTCAGAGGCCAATAGAGGCGCATAAATTGCCACTGCGAATAAGCCGATGAGCAAATACAGAGAGTAAATGGCATATTTATTTTTACGAAGTTGTCCCCAGACAATATCCCCGTAGGTCAAATCTTCTTCTGCGTGAGCATTTTGGACTGAGGCGTTTGTTGTAGACGCTTTAGACATGGTATTTCCTCACGGTTTAATCAAAAGTGATGCGGGGGTCAACGAGTGCCAACAAGAGGTCACTGATCAACATCCCAATCAGGGTTAGCGAGGAGGCAATGAGTAAGATTGCCATGATGACATTGTAATCGCGAAGCATAATAGCTTCAAAACCCATCTTGCCCATGCCGGGTATTCCAAAGATGACTTCAATCACGACAGAACCACCGATGAGTACTGGAAGTAAGGTACCCAAAAGAGTAATGATGGGGATCATACCATTTCGTGCAGCATGCTTGATGATGACAACGCCTTCGGAGAGCCCTTTTGCTCTGGCTGTACGAATAAAGTCTGCGCGGATAGTGTCCAGCAATCCTGTTCTCGCATAACGAGACAGTGCAGCCAATGCACCGTATGTCATGCAGGTAATCGGTAGGAAAAGGTGCCACGCAATGTCTTTGAGGTGCTCAAGTGTCGTCATTTCAGAGGTGTCGATGCTTTCAAATCCAGCAGTCGGAAACCATTGAACAGGACTTCCAATGGTAAAGAAGTTCAACAGCACGACGCCTACAAAGAACGATGGCAAAGAATAGAGCATGAACAAAATCAATGTCACAAAGCGATCGCTTGGACTGTTTTCGTTGACTGCAGACCAGATTCCTAGGGGCAATGAAATTAAGTAGGCGAGTAGGACAGAGGTGACTGCCAAAGAAAGAGAATATTTGAGTTTGCTGAATACTTTTTCCAAGACCGGTCGCTTGTCCAAATGAGAGACCCCAAAATCCAATCGAATCAAGTTGCCCCAGTATTTTGCAAAGCGAGTGTCAAAGAATAAGATGCTCATTTTTTCAGTTGAACTGTAGGCAAAGCCCTCTTTGTTTGTTTCATACCAAGTGTTCCAAAAAGCTTTGCTTTCCACTTCTGAAATGGCGTTTTTATCTTCTGCACCTTCGACCATGAAGTAGGTTCCTTTAAACGATGCCACTTCTGCAGCGATGATTTTATTTTCGGCTTTTTGCTCTGCTGTGAGGTTCTTGCGAAACTCACCGGCCAATCGTTTGCGAGCGTTGATGGTCAATCGTTGTGATGCCAAAGCGCGCATGGCAACGTTGTCACTTGTGTTTAAAATATCCATCAAAGCAGGTACAGCGTACCTTCCCCAATTCTCTACCGTTTCCTGACTTACAATTCGCAATGCGGGAGAGATTTCTCCATTTTCATTTAAGATGTCGCTGAGCACTTTGGATACATCTTCATTGCTGAGATCGTATCTGAAGTTTAATAGAACGGGCTTGTCTAAATTGAACTGCTCTTTGAAAATCCGATACGATTCTCGTTGCTCACCTGTATTTGCCTGTTGTCCACCTTCTGCACCAGCTTGTTTTGCTCCTGGGTTTCCAGGTGCAAAATTGACCACCGCAAAGACAATCAAGGAGATTGCCAAGAAGGTTGGAATCATCAGAGCGAGTCGTTTGATGATGTACGTTAGCACGTTTTCTCCATGGCTAGCCGATTAGTTTTCTTGCGCATACCATGCACGAGAATTGAGATAGGGTCGAGTTACTTGTGCCTTTACATTCTTTAGTTTTGGATTCCAATAGAACATAGAGCGTCGAGTGAAGAAGAATGTGTAGGGTTGTTCTTCATACAAGAGAGAATGGAACTGGTGTGCCAATTCGATGCGTTTCTTATCATCGAACTCTACTTCCAACGCTTCAATAATCTCGTCAGCTTTTTCATTTTTAAAGGAGATGTAGTTGGATGATTGAGGAACATCTGCTTGTTCTGAATGCCAAATCTGACGGAAATCGACATCTGGTCCGGAAACCCATGCCAAGGTCACCGCATCAAACTCTTTGGAATTGGTCTTTTTCAACAACAAAGACCATTCGGTCGGTTGAACATTCATTTTAACCCCAATCTTGGCGAGGTCTTCTTTGAAAATGTCTCCAATGGTTTTGTATTCTTTTGACGATCCAAAAATTGTCAAGGTGAACTCAAATTCGACCATCTGACCATCAACTTCTCTTTCCAAGATTCCATTGCCGTCTTTGTCATCCCAGCCAGCAGATTTTAATAAAGATTTGGCTTTTTCCAAATCGTATGGAATGGGTGCAAGGCTATTGTTGTAATAGGGCAAAAATGCAGGAATCGGTCCAGTGGCTCTTTTTCCTAGTCCCATCATTACATCGTTCAACAACATGTCGGCATTGAAGGCGTGACTCATTGCTTGACGGACTCGTTTGTCGCTAAAGTAAACGGTGTTGTTGTTCCAGCCAATGTAGAAATAGGTGTGTGTCCAATATTCTTCGTGTCCAAAAGTGCCGTCTTTGAATGGGGAATCGTCCTCACCTTCTAAGACTTCAACTCTGTATTGAGAGGGAGATAGACCAGTGTAATGCAATTCATTGGTCTTCATTTTACGAATGCGCTGTTGATCTTCATTGATGATCTGAAAGATGATCGATTTGAATGCATTTCCACCGAGTGGGAACATCGGATCCCGTTCTACAACAATCTTTACACCGGGTTCAAACTCGATGAAACGATACGGACCAGCACCGATGGTGTTTGGATCGTACCAGTGTGCTTCAAATTTTGAACCAAGATTGGAATCGTCGTAACGCTCCCCGTTCTCATCAAATGCATACAAAAATTCTGGAACTGGAAAAATACCCCGAACCATCAAATCTTGTGTTTGTGTCTTTTTGTTAAAAGAGACGGTAAACGTAAAGTCATCGAGTGCTTTGTAGGACTCTAAGTTTTTGTAGTAAGACCGTAATGGTGCTGCACCAGCGACCTGATCGTTCATGACCATATCTAGCATATGCTCCAAGTCATGTGCTGTGACACGGCAACGTCCATTTTTGAAGTGCCCATCGCGACAAGTGGTTCCTTCTTTTAGCCAAGCATATTGAGGATCATCGATGTCTAAGGTTGGTTTATGCCAGTAAACATCTTGACGGATCTTAAATGTGTACGTCAAATAGTCTTCCGTTCTGGCCATGTGGTAGGCCAGTTCAGGATGCCATTGTGTGGTGTCTGAAAAATGACGTCGCATCAATGCAACCGTAATGTAATTTTGCAACGACGAAACATCTGAACCGTTTTGGGTCAAAAAATTGAGACCTTTTGGATCTGAAGTCAAATAACTCAACAACGTATCGCCTTTGGTGGCGTCTTCTGGTAACCATTCTTCAGAGTCGAGTGTCAATAGATTACTTGGATCATCAAAAGCGACAGCGTACGCAGCAAAAGGGCCTTTTACAGCTGAGTTTGGATCTGCCACGACCGTCTGGATGGTGCTGGGCGCATTTTCTGCCAACTTTTTGGCTTCAATATTTTGAGACTCAATGTTGTCATTTTGAAAAATAAGAATGATTTGAATGATCAGAACCACAGCCAATAGGCCAATCGTGGTCATGGAACGCAAAAGATTTTTAAACATTTACAAGGCCTCGAAGAACAAGGATTGAATAGACGTACAGTTTTGTGCAAACTCCGATGGGATTTTGTATCCAGTATGTCAGTTTCTGCAACATTTGACACCAATCTTTGATGATATCAAGCCTCTGATTTAATGTGTAGGATGTAAAGCGCAGTCTGCTTGTATTGTTTGTAGTGATGGATTGTGCTACTCTAAATTGATACATTTAGTTACATTGTGTAAATAGACCCTTCGATGTGAGAGAACCATGCAACCAACCGATTTTATCGTCAAGAATGGAAGCCAGACCCGTGTACAGTTTATCAAGTACCACGAAGCGGCAGATCAACAACCGTTGTCGAAAAAAGCTGCTGAAAAATTGGGAATCTTTCCTTCATTGGCTCTGGCTTCATTGGCAGCATGGATTCGTCAGAATAATTTTGACGTGGATTTTATTGATCTGCACGTTGAAAATATTTATCCCAAAGATGCAGTTGGTCGCGTCCGAGATTACGATCCGCATGTTGTCGCTTTGACCGCAAAGACGTTGGGTTGGCCGGCTGTTATTGAGATTGCTCAAATGGTCCGAGAAGCATCCCCAAATGCTGTGGTTGTTGTGGGTGGACCTCAGTTGTCTATTTATCCAGAAGAGTCTTTGTCTTGGGAATGTTTTGACATTGCAGTTATTGGAGATGGTGAAGAAACGTTGCTTGAGATTTGTGAGCGTGTAAAATCTGGTTCTGATTGGACCGATGTTTTGGGAACGTGTGTTCGATTGCCAGATGGTTCGGTTCGTAAAAATCCAGCCCGCCCATTGTCAAAGAACATCAACAAGTATCCAATGGCGGCATGGGACTTAATGACAGTGAAAAATTACCACTGTTTGACTCTGTTAAAGCCTTTTGCAACGATGGTTACGACGCGTGGGTGTCCATGGCACTGTGGATACTGTTCACAGGTGTATTCTGAGAAGTTGCGATTTAGAGATGTGGGACTTGTTGTCGATGAGATGGAGTATTTGGTCAAACAACATGGCGTGAAAGAAATCGTCTTTTTTGATGAGACCTTTACGATTGGGAAAAAGCGAATGCGCCACTTTTCCAATGAGATCTTACGACGCAATCTAAAAGTAAAGTTCAACATTCGAGCACGTGTAGACACAATTGATCGCGAAGTGGTTCGTTTACTGAAACGTGCGGGCCTTCGTTCTATTCACATGGGTGTTGAAGCAGGAACCGATCGTGTGTTGAAGATCATGAATAAGCAGATTACGCTGGAACAGACTCGAAATGCTTTCAGAATCTGTAGAGAAGAGGGCGTGGATACACGTGGGTACTTCATGGTTGGATATTACGATGCGGCTCCTCAAGATGTTGAAGATATGATCGAGTTTGCTTGTAGTCTTGGTTTGGACTGGGCTTCTTTCTCTGTAGCAACAGCCCTTCCGGCAACAGATTTGTACAGAATCGCCCAAGAGCGTGGTTATGTAGATGGAGATTTTTGGAAAGATTACACCATCAATGGTGGTGGTAATATTCCCCAGTTGGAAACAGAAACCTTCACGGCAGAGCAACTTCGAGCATATCGAACCAAAGCGTACATGAAATTTTATCTCCGTCCGGACTTGATTCGTCGTAAGTTGAGTAAGTCAGAAGGACGAGAAGAGTTGTTGGAAATGGCTGGTGGTGCTCAAGTACTTGGTGAAATTATCAAGTCTTCTGTTCGTCGTGCGATTCCAAGTGTTGGGATTGGAAAGTGGGCCACAGTTTAGAGGAGAGTCTGTACTTTAGGCTACCTTTACTCGATGCTATGCAGTGAGGCTACGCAATGAGATACTGGGGTACTAGCATGAGATTTGTGTTTTAGATTTGCATCTGCAATACGTTCTTGATTACAATGGTGTAAAAGGAGTCTTTTATGCCTAAGTTATATCCCTGCACACATTGTGGTGAACACCATTATCGCAATACAGCTTGCACAGTTGTTAAAACCTCCAGTATTTCTTTATCTGGAATTGCACTGGCAACACTGCTTGGATTGACAGCCTGTGGTGAAGAAGACAAAGACACTTCGACAACGGATACTTCTGAGGAGACCGATACAGATACGGAAGTTGAAGATGATACGGCTGTCGCTGTCATGTATGGTGTTCCGGATACAGGATCGTGGGACAATGATGGTGACGGTTTTACACCAGAAGATGGAGATTGTGATGACAACAATCCAGAGATCAATCCGGATGCACGTGAAGTAGCCGGTGATGGAATCGATTCCAATTGCAATGGTGAAGACGATACGTAAATTGGTTTTTAGGCCTTCTATCGGATTCTACTTGGAGATACTATGGCGAAATTATACTATTGCGAGGTCTGTTGTAAACATCATCTAGACAATCAACTTTGTCAATCCGTTGTTCAAAATGGTAAGGCTGCAGGACTTGCTCTTGCAACGTTGCTTGGATTGACGGCTTGTGGCGATAAACCTTCAGAAGTTGAAACGTCTGCCCTGTATGGTGTAGAGGTTGTGGATACGGCATATTGGGATGATGATGGGGATGGATTTAGTCCTGCAGACGGGGATTGTGATGATGACAACGCTGATGTAAACCCTGACGCAGAAGAAACTCCAGGGGACGGTGTGGATTCCAACTGCAATGGTGAAGACGATACCTAATTGCACCCTTGCGTATACGAGTCTATTTGGGCTGTGTCTATTGGCTCCATGGACGTATGGATGCTCCGAAGCAACCCAAGTCTGCAATGGTTTAGCGGAACTCTGTGGTAGGCCATTGGACAAAGTACTGTTTGCTGGTACACACAATGCGATGTCATCAAGTGAAGATGAATGGAACTTTCCCAACCAAGAACATGCCTTTGAACGACAATTGCAAGATGGGGTTCGGGCCTTAAATTTTGATACCTATTGGTGGAATGATGAAGCCTATCTGTGTCATTCCTATTGTGATTTGGGCAATATGACATTGGTGGATGGTCTGGAAAGAATCGCTCGGTTTATGAACACTCATCCGAATGAAGTCCTACTAATTACTGTACAATCTGCGTTGGAAATAGAACCAACAGTGCAGGCTTTTGATGATGCGGGATTGACCGATAGGCTACACCATCATGATATTGGAAGTGATTGGCCAACATTGGGTACGTTGATTGAATCCGATGAACGAATCGTGTTGTTTACCAATTCTGGTGGTGGTGAACAAGAGGGGTATTTGGATCAGTGGACTCATTGGATTGACAATCCCTATTCTGCTCAGAGTATCGAAGACTTTTCTTGTCTTGAAGATAGGGGTGAACCAAGTACAGCGTCTTTGTTTAATGTGAATCACTTCATCACCAATCCTGTTGCAGACATTGAGGATTCACTGTTGGCCAATCAATATGATCTATTGTGGAGCCATTTAGAACGTTGTGAACAAGAGACGGGTCGATTTCCCAATCAGATATTGGTGGATTTTTACAGTCAAGGTGACGTACTGGATGTGGTCTTGGATTGGAACCAACAGGGCAGTTTAGATTGAATAAGTAGGCAGAGGATGATCAATCCGTTGGTTCATCACAAAAATTGTATGTGGGGATAATATGAAAGCGAGTGATTTTTGGGATGCTCTACAAGAGCGTAGTGATCAGTGTGAAGTGTGTTCTCAAAAGGAAGATGTTTTTGCATTTGAGGTGGTTTCGACAAATCGTCCCGTTTCAATTGAAACGTGCATTGTGTTGTGTTCTCTCTGTCATGACCATATGAGTAATCCAACCGATCAGTCACAATATCACTGGTCTTGTTTGTATGAAAGTATTTGGAGTCCGGTACCTGCCGTGCAAGTGTTGGCTTGGCGTATTTTAAACCCCCATGATTCTGAAGGTTGGACACAAGATTTACTGGATCAACTGTATTTGGATGAAGATCTACAGGTGTGGGCTGAAAATGATGGTCAGATTCCCGCAACGCTGGACAACAATGGTGTTGAATTACACTCGGGAGATTCTGTATATCTGATCAAAGATTTGGATGTGAAGGGTGCTTCATTCGTGGCAAAACGAGGTACGACAGTTCGAAACATTCGCGTGGGAGATGATCCCGCGTATGTAGAAGGAAAAGTCAATGGTACCAGTTTGATGATCAAAACAGCGTTCATCAAGAAAGTT
>Ga0206130_10008224_pt1 | contig 11299 bp, 8 predicted proteins | sample Helgoland_Spring_9_FD_148637 | JGI IMG/M metagenome (GOLD analysis project Ga0206130, IMG submission 148637) | Pelagic subsurface seawater microbial communities from Kabeltonne, Helgoland, North Sea - Helgoland_Spring_Bloom_20160512_1 | ecosystem: Environmental > Aquatic > Marine > Epipelagic ...
CGTTTATAAGCGGTTGAAAAATCTGGGTTCTTTCTCTCTGTATCTCAGAGCAGAGGCTTAAGGTTCATCCGCACCCAAGGGCATAATAACAAGCACGCTCACAATCGGATTCGGTTGCGTCATGGGGCTAAATAAGTGGTTCTATGTACCCACTCCCCGGTAAATGACGATGAGCCTTATTTTTTCGCGTTGGAGGCGCGCGTGTTGAGCGGACGCGAGCACACCGAGCTACTTTGACAACAAATGCACTGACACCCAGCACTGACACATCAAATCTCCAAGCTTGAGAAGCTACTTAGCTTGAGTGCCGTGCAGGCGGGCGCGGTAGGCAGCGGGGGTGCTGCCCATTAGGTGCTTGAAGCGGCGGGCGAAGTGGAACTCGTCGCAGAAGCCGAGCTCCTCTGAGATCTGTTTGATCGGAGTGCTCTCGGTGAGCAGACGCTGTGCCGCTTGCTCCAGTGTTTGCAGTGCACGATAGCGGGCGGGTGGGCATCCTTGCAGGCGGCGGAAGGTCTTGCGAAAGGTTTGATGCGACATGCCCAGTGTGCGCGCACTGCGTTCGATGCCATCCGGATCGTCCAGCGTTTCGTTGAGCAGTTTGCGGGCTTGAGCGAGCCATTGATGCTCCGGATTGTCAGGGCGCGGCGCGGTGGCGACCAGTCCGCAGTCCATTAGAAATCCTTGCAGTCGCAGCACCTGATCGAGTGGGTTGGCGGCCGCTTGCCACACTTGTTTGAGTCGACTCGCCCATCGATCCGCCGGTTCGCAGGTAAAGACTGGGCGTGCCGGATCCAGCAAGCCCGCTTCGCGCCATGAGTCAAAAGCGGTTCCTTCGAAAAATACGTGCAGATCATCCCAGCCATCGGTCGTAGTTACGCTGTATTCGTGCTCCACGCCTGGGAAGAGCAAGAAGCCTTGCCCGGCGCGGATTGACTGGCTGTTGCCCAATGCATCGCGGAACCAGCCCTCGCCTCGGATAATATAGACCAGTGCGTAGCAATTCAACACGCGCGAGGGGGTTCCGTATCCATGGCGCATTTGACAGGCATGACTGAGTCGGCCCACGCCTGAGGGCATAGGATTGAGCTGTAGGATCTGGGCGGTTGTTTTGCTCATGGATTGCTGATCTGTGGTTTTACCAAAATCTTCATATTGTTTACGATTTCACACATGGAAAATCAATTCAATTTTGTGTATAGTGTTCATTCTGTCAGGGAGAGTTTCCTGATGAACTTCCAAAATATCATAATTCCAATTTGCCCGAATAGAAAGACTGATCATGAAAATATATGCAGACATGAAGAACGATAATGAGATCACCGAAGAAAGTGTACAGGCTTTCAACGATAATGGTTTTCTCCGAATTCCCGGCTTACTGAGTCCTGAAGAGGCGGCTCGCTGCGCCGATTTTGTTATGACTTCGGTGGAGGATGCTAACAATAAAGATTTGCAGACTGGGGAAACAGCAATCTTCGCTCAATTTGTAAATCTATGGACCGTGAACGAGGCGGTTAAAGGTTTGAGTATGCATCCTAAACTCATTAGCATTGTTAAGCAGTTAGCCGGAGTACCTATCCGTTTCTGGCATGATCAAGCGTTGATTAAATATCCGGGAAAAAGTGCGCCAACAGAATGGCATCAGGATGAGCCCTTTTGGCCGCATGAAGGACCTCGTTTTGCTTGCGCGGCATGGATTGCGCTGGCCGATGTGACCGTTCAACGGGGTTGCATGAGTTACATTCCAGGCTATCAAGATGGCGATGCTATGCCTATTGACGATTTGGGAAACAAGCGGGCACTATTCAACAAATGTCCTGAAATGGAATTCGAAGCGGTGACCACGATCCCTCTAAAAGCAGGGGATTGCACGGTTCATCATTGTCGTACGCCTCATGCTGCGGGAGCGAATATTACGGAAGATCCGCGTATTGCGCACATTTCTTGTTTTAGGGATGCGGAAGCGATCTATAACGGTAAGAGCCATGTGGTTACAGATGGGCTCGGTCTTAAAGTGGGTGGCAAATTTGATCATCCGCTATTTCCTCTTTTGTAGTGTTCATTCTGTCAGGGAGAGTTTCCTGATGAACTACCAAAGTATCTACCTGGGGCCCGTTGATTCGGGCTCAAATCTTCATTATTAATCCTATTAAAGGCCGAATCGAGCGACCTTCATTATGACGACTTCAACAGCCAGAGATTCCGCTGCCGACAGCCCCCCCGTGAATGCAACGGGAAAAGTTGATTGGGTGCGTGTGCCAGTAGAGAAAAAGGTATTGGATGAGCTTACGCAAAGATCAGATATCAGAGGATTCATTCAGACTGGCGGTCATCTGGCTTTACTCGTTTTGACGGGGTTCATTACCTTTTATGTTTTGAGTAATTACTCATGGTGGTACGTTATTCCTTGCTTGTATGTGCATGGTTCTGTGTTTGCCATGCTGGGTGCGGGGATTCACGAGTTGTCGCACGAAAGAGTATTTGAGTCCTCTTTTCTTAATGATTTTTTTAACAAATTCATTAACCTTATTAATTGGCAGAATCCTTATTATTTTAAATTCAGCCATATGATTCATCATCGCTTCACGGTTCACTATCCAGAAGACCATGAAGTCATTTTACCTCAACAGATCGCGAATCTTTTTCCGGAAGTAATTTTATCTTCTCATGGGTTTCTCTCGTTGAAAAGCTGCTTCTTTCAGGCCCTTGGAATCCCTAAGACTGATTTAGAGAAACATCTCTATCCTCAGATGACTGAAAAAGAGTTAAAAGAATTGAAACGGTTTTCACAGCTTGCGCTGTTGTTTCACTTTGTCGTAGCTGCATTCGCTATTGTTTCTGGATACTGGATATTGCTTCTCTTGATTACATTTCCCAAAACGTTTGGTGGTTTTATAGTGCAAATGACGCACATGCCTCAGCATGTTGGCTTGGTCAGTGGCTCGAATGACTTTCGTTTAAACTGTCGGACTTATCGCAGTAATTTCTTGGTAGAATATTTGTACTGGAATATGAATTTCCACATAGAGCATCATATGCACGCAGCGGTACCTTGTTATAATTTACCCAAGTTACATAAGTATCTCAAAGCAGATCTTCCTCATGTTCATCCAAATATATTTAAGACTTGGATTGAAATATTATATATTGCCGATAGGCAAGTTCGAGATCCAAGCTATGAATATTACCAGCAAATACCCGGGCAAGAATCCTTTGATAAGAAGAAGGCATCACTCGCTGATCAGGTAGTTTCTACTTCGGATCCAGTGCTCAGCTCAATGACGAATGAAGAGTTAGCAAAATATAAGATTTGGGAATGCACGATCTGTGGATTCATTTATGATGAAGCGAAAGGTGATCCAGAGGAAGGCTTCGCTCCCGGAACTCGATGGGATGACATTCCTGATGACTGGAGCTGTCCGGACTGCGGTGTTGCTAAATCAGATTTCGATATGATGGAAAGAAAGGAAACGACAAATAGTAATGACTCAGCAGTCGAGCAGGGTAGTGATGCATTGATTGAAACTGGAAATAAAGAGTCACTTGTAATTGTCGGTAGTGGTTTAGCGGGGTATCAATTAGCCGCTGAAGTGAGGAAGCACTCTCCTGATCAGCCCATTACCTTAATTACGCGCGATGGAGGAGAGTCTTATTCTAAACCAATGTTGTCTAATGCGTTGAGGGCTAAGAAAAAAGCAAAAGACCTGGTTTTAAAAGAAGCCACTGCGATGGCAGAATCTTTATCCATCACGGTTAAGGTAAATGTCGAAGTGCTTGATATTGTCAGGGAAGATAAGAAAGTTGTCACCGATCAGGGTGATTTCCACTACGGAAAACTAATACTAGCTCTTGGTGCAGATCCGATAAAGCTAGCTATCAGTGGTAGTGGCGCAAGTGATGTCATAAGTGTGAATGATCTGAAAGATTATGTTCATTATGAAGAGAAGTTAGTATCTTCTAAGAAAATAGTGATTTTGGGTGCGGGTCTGATTGGTTGTGAATTTGCCAATGACTTGGTGGAGAGTGGATATCAAGTAGAGGTGGTGGACTTAGCCCCCTCCCCAATGCCTGCTCTTTTGCCTGCAGAGGTCGGTTTGTCCTTGATGGAATCGCTTGCGAATCTGGGTGTGAAGTGGCATTTTAATCGATCCATTGCGCAGGTTGATCGTCATGGGGAATCATCTGTTTGCACCCTAGATAACGGGGATGAAATTGATGCCGATCTGGTCCTCTCTGCTGTGGGTATCAGGCCTAGGATTACCTTGGCGAAAAGCTCAGGAATCGTCGTTTCAAAAGGGATTGTGGTCGATGGATTTCTAAAGACCTCTGATCCGGATATTTATTCTTTAGGGGATTCTGCTGAAATTTCAGGGAAGGTCCTGCCTTTTATTTTACCGATACGTCATTGTGTGAAGTCCTTAGCTAAAACCGTGATCGGTCGAGAAACTAAAGTGGACTTTCCATTGATGCCTATAGTGGTCAAGACTAGCGCATTGCCTATTGTTTTATTGCCTGTTGATCCAGGAGTGGCGGGGAAGTGGATTGTAGAAAATAATGAATCAGGGATTGTCGCGATTTTTAGAAGTGAGGGCGGGGAAGCATTAGGCTTCGTCTTAGCAGGAGATGCAGTTGAGCAAAGAGAAGCATTGCTTGAGCAGGTTTCTAGAAAAAAGGTGACTCTAGCGAAAGGGTAATTTGATATGAAATATAGACAATTTGGTAATACAGGTAAAAAGGTCAGTGAATATGGGCTGGGAACATGGGCTATGGGCGGCAATGCCTATGGTAAAGTGGATGATGAAGAATCAATCCGCACCATTCACCGGGCACAAGATCTAGGTATTAACTTCCTGGATACAGCCCCTTCCTATAGTTATAAAGAGGATGGGCATAGTGAAATGATTTGCGGGAAAGCCCTGAAGGGCAGAAGAGATCAATGGATGCTGTCCTCCAAATACGGCCGGTCGGTATCTCAAGATAAAAATGGGCAAACGGTCTATGGGGAGGACTTTTCTACTGAGCGTGCTATCACAAGTGTGGAACAATCCTTAAAGCGATTACAGACAGATCATTTAGACGTATATTTTGTCCACACTCCATCCTTTGATATACCTGGGATTTTTAATCCAGAAGAGGCCTTTGCGGCCATGACAAAGCTCAAAGAACAGGGGAAAATTAAATACATTGGATTTAGTTTTCACCTGCACTCTGCAACGTGGCTAGAGCAAATTGAGCCTTTCCTTAGATCCAATGTGATTGATGTGGTGCAAGTGGGGATCTCTCTTCTCTTGCCAGAACCTTTGGATGTATTACTGCCGATTATCAAGGAAACCGGAACGGCATTTGTTGCTAGAGAGTCTCTGGCTAATGGATACTTAACTGATTCATTTACTGAAGAGGGCCCTTTCCCGAAAGGCCATCCCTTTGAAAAGGCAGACAAGGAAAAGATCAGAGAGAAATTGGCCAAAGCGAATAAATTTAAATTTTTAATCGATCGTGCCGAAGGTGTTGCTTCTCTTCCTGAGGCAGCCTTACATTGGACGGTTTCACTTCCAGAAGTTAGTTTAGTGATTCCTGGTGCCAAGACGATCGGGGAGTTGGAGCAGTGTGTGAATGCCGCAGATGCAGAGGCCTTTGATGAGAGCACGATGCAGGAAGTCAGGGGAATTCAAAAAGCTTGGGGAGATTGGAATATTTATGGCTAAAAGAATTATATTAACTTTTGATGATGCTTGCCTGAGCCACCGGGAATATGTTGCGCCCTTGTTGCGGGAGTATGGCTTTACGGCGACTTTTTATATCTCAGAGTACCCTGGTAGTTTTGAGGATAAAACTCAGTATATGACCTGGGAGCAAATAAAGGAGCTTCAGGATATGGGCTATGAGGTGGCGAATCATTCTCTGACTCACAAGATTGTTACGGAGATATCTGAAAAAGAAATAGTTGCTGAAGTTGCCGATCTTGAGGAGCGTTTTAAGCAATACGGTCTATCGCCTGCGACGACCTATGCCTATCCAGTTTATGCCTATGACGATGCCGCAATTAAAGTGTTAGCTGCACGTGGATATAAAATTGCTCGGACAGGCGGAAATGATAAGCCTTATAATTATAGGCAAGATGATCCGATGGCGATCCCGAGCTATAACGCACATGGAGCAGATCGGGAAACTGTTTTAAAATACATGGATGCTGCCACTGATGGAAATATTGTGATTCTCACTTTTCATGGAGTCCCGGATATAGATCACCCTCATGTGAGTACCGAGAGGGCACTTTTTGAGGAATATATGGACTATATCAAATTGAAGGATTTTGAAGTGATTGCGATGAAGGATATTTTATCATTAATGACTCCTTGAATAGATAGTGGGGGATAGCCAGTAGCAATCAAAACCAAGTCGCCTCGGGCGACTTATCGCCAACGCGCTCAGCTGCAATGGCACCAACCAAACGCAACAAAAACTAACATACTAAGAGAATCACTTCTCCACTGCTTTCAGTGCAACTCAAAGGAATTATCATGGACATATTACAACTTTCCTCTTCTAGAAGACCGCTTAATAAAGCTATTTGGGCCAAGCCCACGGCGAAAGAAGTAAATGAAGGAGCTCCCGAGAACAGAATCATCCACTCTCGGTGTTATTCGTCATCTGCAACATTTACCCTCAAAAGACTGGGTATCAAAATGGGAGCGGGGTATTTTAAATGTGGTAGCGATAAAGAAGAAGAATATTGCACCTCCCTCAGATTAATTTATTTAGAAAACGACCAGTGGATTACATTAGACTTTGATGATCATAGTAAACCAGCTGAAGATGAAATTCTGTGGCTCAAGGACTTGAACATCGAGACCACGGCCTTTGTCCTGGAACTGAGAAAGTCCAGTGTCGACGAATGGTGGACATCCTGGAACCTGGCGATGAGCGGTGTGGTAATGGAAAGCTCTCTCATAACGCCCTTAGAAAATAATATCGATTTACTAAAAATAGAATCCATCAGCGGAGTTGATGAGGATACTATATCATCTGTTGGCGCGGCATCCGAGAGTGATGTTCTGTCTCACATTAGTGGGGATATTGTCCACTACCAGTGCCAGGATTACCAGGTTGCTTTTAATCTCAGGCATCCTAGTTTTTCAGAGTTTAAGGTCTTTTCTTTAGAAGACAATTTTAACTTACCCAATCAAATCAAAGCCTCCAGTGTCTTTTTGATCAAGGTTGATAACCTTACCGGCAAGAACGAAGAAGGTGAAATGGCTCAATCCCTAGCCCAAGGCCCAAAGCTATGGTTGGTGGGTGAAGACTTGGAAGCAGGCTATTGCCACAGTCATTATACAGGTTCGACTATCGTCAAAGACAATACCGTGACTTATCTACTGGATTTTTACAAATCTGGGATCAAAGTGAAATATACTTGGACTATAAGGTCCCAGGGAATGACTCTGGAGACAGAGCGTACCATTCCAGAAGATCGTACCGCTATCATTGACAGTCTATGGAGCACCGTTTTTGATTCTTCTGTTACGCCCAGCGCCACCTTGGGCAATGGTAACTTCAACGGTGAGACTGGGCGCGTTGATACGCCTCTATTATTTCACTCTCCCAAGGGAGGGAACTTTAAGATCAGTCAAAGCGGCGAAGCGGCTCGTTGGCGTTATGACTCCATGCGCGCTAAAAATGCCACTTCCGCAGAATGGCAGATGAACGAAAAGACTGATGTCGAAGGTATAGTAAAACTCAAAAAGGGGACTTATAAAAATACTCTGGAGTGGAAAATAGACAAAGTCAGCCCTATCCTCAAAAGCGAAACACCAGACAAGGTAAAAAAAGCGATCGAGTATTTCTTGCCCACGGCTTTTGCCTATAAACCCGATATCGGTAGCCTGTCCAATAACTCGACTTCGATCCAATGTATCTTTTGTGTTGAGACTTGGATAGAGCTCTATCTTTCCTTCCCGTCTGTCCATGGCCTATCTACCTGGAAAATGATGGATGACACCCTGACCAGGTGGCTGGACGGTGGACCTTCCTATGCCAGTGGCAGAAAAAATGCGGATGAAGACTATAAGGACGAATATCCCCATAGTACGGCCTCTCCATTATACGGCCTCTCCAAATGGATCTTACAGCCGGAAAATGAAGCCTGGGCAGAAAAAATGCTTCCCAAAATACTCGAGAAGATAAACGTTTTAAAGTCGCTGGACTTAGATGGCGATGGATTGATAGAGAGCGACATTAGGCAAGGCAATACCGGTGAACACCAATGGAGCACCAATTGGTGGGATGTCATATCTTTTGGCTATAAAGATGCCTTTGCTAACTCCAGTATGTTTGCCTTATTATCCAATTTTTCCTTATACTTTGACAAGGTAGGTCGAAGTGATCTGGCAGAGGAAATGCGCACCTGGGCATCAAAAGCAAAAGATTCCTTTCACAAAACTTTTTATAACCCCGAAACGGGCTGCTATGGTGGCTGGCGTGATAAAAAAGGTGTCCTACACGACCATGGTTTCTTATTTGTCAATGGAGCCGCAGTTAGTTATGGCATCGCCAAAGACGATCTAGAAAAAGAGATCATACAAAAGCTGTATCGTCGCTTAGAAGATCTTTGTCCTCCTTATCACTTGGGCATACCGGGCAATTTAGTCAAAATACCCAACGAAGATCTGGCTCCGGTGATGCATGATCACCCATACGGGTGGTATCAGAATGGTGGTTTGACCATATCACAGTCCCTCCATTTCATGAATGCCATGTATAAAGTCGGAATGACAAACGAAGCCGATAAAATCACAGAAAGGATGGCTCGCGGTCTAGCCAGTGGCGACCTACTAGGCGGAAACGACAGTGGGGTAGACTGGCGACTTTGGAATGGCAGTCCATCGGGCTATGAGGGAATCCTGGTCGACCAATTAGGGATATTGTCTACGATGATGAATCGATGGGCAGTCGAGTGATTCGCGAATATTATATGCATGTTCAATGCTTGAGTAACATTTATATCCTTTATCTTACTTTTGTCCATGTGTCCGTATTAATATCCATCCTCTTCTGCATCAATAAAGAGTAATATCAGTTTTCACTTACAAGATCTCAACCTTTCCTTAACTGGACGCTAGTGATGAAAAATCACGACACAACCTAACCCCCGCCGTCAAGACGGCCTTAATACTATGAGCACCCAAAATACTGATTCGATCAATAGCAATTGTGAAATATACTGCGAAAATGACACCTACTACGTCATGGACGCTATCAAACGAAACATCCTTCTCGAAGGGCGAGATCTTGTTGATCTGATTGAGTCGATACAAAGCAGGTTTCGGTGAAATCGGAGGAGAGATTTATTTCCACAGAGGCGTCTACCAGCTAGGTCGGCCGATACAGCTGCAAAGCAACGTTTCATTGAGAGGTAGTGGGAAAAATTCAATCCTACTTGTCAGTGCAAGCAATGAAGAGGGCATGGCCATTGTTGGAACTGAGATCGAGGGGGCTTCGATTAGTAGCATGACCATTAAACCTGAAGCGACTCAAAGTAGTCACACTGGGATTACCTTGAACTGCTCTAGTAATTGTCAAATTTCAAACGCCTTCATTAAGGGGTTCTTGAAATTTGGAATACATATCCACACCAGCTGCGCTTTCTGTACTGTTACCAGCTGTGATTTGGCTGGGAACATGGAAGCAAATGTCAAGTTTGAGCGATTAGATATTAAAGGAAAGGCTGGCGACTTCATTCCCTGCACTATCTCAAACTGTAATATGTTCGGGGGCGGAAAAGGCCTCGAATGTGACTTTGCAACGGTCGTAAACATTATCGGTTGCTCTTTTGTGCACAGCTTTCCGTGCGCCATTCACATTAGAAACTTTAGTTGCAGTAATTTGATCTCGGGATGTCGTACTTTCCAAATCAAGGGGGATGCCGTTGTGGTTGAGGACTCTCATGAAATCAACATATCGAGCAATATTTTCTGCTGGCATGAAGGGCATGGCATTGTTCTCAGAAATGTACTCTGGGGCACCGTCTCAGTGAACAACGTAATTGACTCAGGAAGTATCAATATAAAGGAGGGCGGGTCGCATCCGAAAATGGCTTTCTTCAGGAGCCCTCAACCTGATTTTGATAGAGACAAACACAGAAAGTCCGGAATCCTTCTGGAGGGAACAACACAAGGGCTTACCGTCAATGGAAATGCCTTATTTAGCTGGCCACATATCCTAAGAATGGATCCTGCAATCAAGGAAGGTGAGGGTTGTAATAACAATCTCATTACAGGTAACAACATCAATGCATTCAAAGGTGATGAGGCTATCTCAATCAGTGGAGAAAACTCAAAATCGGTGCAAAATTTATGCGTTCCAGGGCTGAGCCTGCGAGAAGAAGAAGCCGCCGGCTATCTACAAGTGTTCAATGAAAAAAGAATGACTGACTATATTGATACTCTCTAATCCGATTATTGGACTTACCCTATATGGCCTCAGTTAATGGGCAGTCGATGACTACTCGGCAAAAAAGATAATAAATGTATGAAAACAATGAAGGAATCTAGCATTACTGAAATCAGTAATAATCCACCCCATTTATTGGGAGCATTGTTTTGGCTACATGGAACCGAGACTCAAGAAGAGTTAGAGGCTACATTTATGCGTGCCGTTGAATCTGGCATTGGGGAGTTTACCTTGGAATCACGGCCTCATGCCGATTACTTAGGGCCCAAGTGGTGGTCTGATTTAAGTCTCATATTAGCATTGGCCAAAAAGCACAATGTAGAGATATATATCTTCGATGAAAAGTGGTACCCTAGTGGGGTAGCGGGAAATATCATACAAAGTATGAATCCAGCTTTTAAGAGAATGTTCGTAAGCTACGTCTCGATGCGTTATCACGGACCTCAAAAAGATATTTCCTTACGCTTACCACCCACCCTTGCAGAAGAATCCAAAATGGTTGGGGTTTATGCCTACCCTGTCGAAGAAGGCGTGCCCCAATGGAATCAACATGTTGTAATCTCAGCTAACGAGAAAGAACTGCAACATGCCTTTCTAGGTATTCAGGAATCCGTTCATTGGGATGTCCCTGAAGGAGAGTGGTTGGTCGTATTTGTCGTATCCGCTCGAGACAGCTATTATATCGACCCCATGAATCCACTCGCAGTGGATGCTTTTATAGAAAGTACCTACGAACCGACTAAGGACAAATTCAAGGAATACTTCGGGAATGTTATTAAAGGCTTTTTCTTTGATGAGCCTGGCTACTTTAGTGGTAAAGATGAAATTCCCTGGACTGAAGATTTTGCAGATG
>Ga0206130_10008226_pt1 | contig 11299 bp, 8 predicted proteins | sample Helgoland_Spring_9_FD_148637 | JGI IMG/M metagenome (GOLD analysis project Ga0206130, IMG submission 148637) | Pelagic subsurface seawater microbial communities from Kabeltonne, Helgoland, North Sea - Helgoland_Spring_Bloom_20160512_1 | ecosystem: Environmental > Aquatic > Marine > Epipelagic ...
TTTTTTGATTAACAAAATGAGCATCACCACCACTTGAACCTGCCTGTCCTTTTAACATCTGCCTCAAGTTCTCTATCGCCTTTGAGCTCGCTCCAGTATTACTATTATTCGCCTTAATTCTTCCGAAAATACTATCAAAAATTGATAATTCTGTCTTTAATCGATCTGAAAGAACAAAAAGGGCTTTTGCTTCGGTATTAGGGCCCTCTAATAAATCCGGATTAACACTTAAGTGTGTCCTTGTGTTGGTCAACAGCGTATCAAGATATTTCACCTTAGGCCCATCCTCAGGCATAATATTACGCTTATGCAAAACGGTACTTATTGTAAGATGGCGGTTCGTGCCGTCACCAGAACAAACAGCAGCGTTATCACCGCCATTTCCGGCAGGATCACAAAGCGCCGTTGTTTGTTCGTCAAATATTTTTCTCAACCCATCCATAAGGCCGTTTTCAAAGGTCGAGCCCGCATTATTGTTAATCTCAGACATTCTTGCAGCAAGATTTTGTTCAAAAATTTCATCTGCCCTGGATCTTGCTGGTCCTAAACCACGCGTTGTCGATATATATGGACAGGCCGCTTCGGCAAGGCCTATTTTATCAATCACAACGGATGCTTTTGCGGCCTGTTGCACACCAGATCTATTTTCTTGTGCATGCCCGCTCATTGAAGACACAGTCTGAGATGTATTTGAAGTATTAATCGTCGATATTTGTTCCGCTAACCCTTTTAACCATTTTTCTGTGTTTTCAATTAAAAGATTAAGGGCGTCGACTGTCTCAGCCGTATTCGTTTTTATATGCCCAGTATTTGTGCGAACCACGCTATCCTTTACAGAGATGGCAGCTTCAGACGTTTGCATACCCCCAAAAACCACAACGCAGGTAAAGATAAGAAAAAATAATTTATGCATTATGCGCACGGCTCCCTTTAATCATTCAGTTCAGATTTAACTAAAATTTTATACAATCCCAGATTAACAGCAAAAATTTAACAAGTCTTTAACTATTCTATCCAAGCAATATAAAAAAACCAAGGGCGTTTTAGGCTATTCTCATTGGCGATAAAATGGCTTATGCTTACACGATTGATATGAATTGGATAAATAACCGCGTTAAACATGATGAATGACGAAACACAAAACACCACGCCAGACACAAGCAACCCGCCGATAAAGGCGCGATCTATGCCAAAAAAGAAACCCGTGACGGGTACCGGTCAAAAGCCAGAGGTCACCTCGCCTTTGGGCAATGTTGTTATTCGAAATCAATTTTACCGTGATGGATATCGCACTTTATTAAAAGTATCGGTTATTCAGGGCATCGCCATTGTCGGTATGATTTTGACATTTATTGTGTTTTTAAACACCTATACACCAACAAAAACATATTTTGCCACAACCGAAGATGGACGCGTTGTACCAATGATACCACTATCTCAGGCGAATTTGAGCAAACCTGCCCTTTTATCATGGGCGGCACAGGCCGCGTCGGAAACAATGACATTTGGCTTTCATGATTACCGTCGTCGTCTTCAAGAATCATCGCGTCACTTTACGCGTGGTGGGTGGGGAAGCTTTACTCGTGCATTACAAGATTCGGGAATAATTGAAACAGTAACAAAAAACCGTCAGGTTATATCCGCCACACCACGATCCGCCCCCACCATATTGGCGGAAGGCCTTATGCCCAATGGGGTTTACCGATGGGAAGTTGAAATGCCTATCCTTGTGACTTATGAATTAGGGCAATCAAAACGAAACGATTCAATGAATATTCGATTGGTTCTTGTTCGTGTTCCTAAACTTGAAAGTGCAAATGGTGTTGGCATTGAACAATGGTTGGCCTATAAGGGTGGATAATTTAATACATAATAACGAGCTGTATAGATGAATAAAACTGTTCAAACATTACTAATAGGCGCATGCCTCACCATTGTGGGATCGGCGGCTTGGGCACAAAGCGCCCCCAACCCGTTAGACCGCTTTCGCACAAATATGGGCGATAATGGATCACAACAAGGCACCGTTGCAACGCAAGCCGTGCCCGCCCGCAATACTGTCGCGCCAAACAATCACGTCCCTGCGCCTACGGCTGGTGGCATGCAACAACAAGGGTTGAGCCAAGATCAAATCAATGAAGCCCTTCAGGGTTATGATTTCCAAGGTGACATGACGCTAGAGGAACGCCAAGCAGAGGTCGAACGCATGGCTCGTGATACGGCTTTTCAAGCGACATTAAATGGCACATTTCCTTTAAAACCTGATGAGATATTAGAACTTCTCGATCGCTACAGAGAAGTCAGGGAGGCCACAGAAGGGCGTATCGGCGGTGCGCCAAAAACAGATATTACATTACAATCGGTTTCACTTGATCCTGGTCAAACACCGCCAATTATTAAGCTGTCCCCAGGTTATGTAACGACATTAAATATTGTCGATTTGACAGGAAGACCTTGGCCAGTAAGAGACGTAAGTTGGGGTGGAAATTTTGAAATCATCCAACCAGAGGCCGGTGAGCACGTTATTCGTATAAGCCCGTTAAAAGCGCACGAGGTTGGAAACCTGTCTATTCAACTTTTGGAATTGGACACGCCCGTCATTTTCTCGCTACAAACACAGCTGGAAACCGTTGACGTACGATTTGATGCACAAATCCCTGAATATGGCCCTAATGCAGATACACCGATCATCGAAAATACCAGCGTCCAAACAACGGCCGGTAACGAAGATATTATTAAAGTATTAGATGGCGTCCCAACAGTTGGTGCAAAAAAACTGGATCTTACTGGTGTGGATGGCCGTACTTCCGCCTATGACGTCGGTGGTCAAATTTATGTCAGAACGCCGCTCAGTCTTCTTTCACCCGGATGGAACAGTTCAATCACATCCGCCGACGGCACAACCGTTTATTCCATTAACAAATCACCTGTTTTGTTGTTATCAGACAAAGGTAAAATGGTTCGCGCCATTATTGATTATAAGTAAGGCTTTATAAAATGAATGACTTTAACGACGATTTTGACAATTTCGAAGACAATGATTTTGATGATTTTAATTCTGAAAATTCATTAAAAGACATTTGGGACAACAACCCTCTTTTAAAGATATTTGCCATTATCGCAGGGATAATTCTTGTCGTTGCCGCAGTTATCATTTTTGGTGGCGGCGACGATCCAATAAAATCAAAGATAAGTAAAGCCCCCAATGACCGCGATGTTTTAGGTGGTGAAATATCACAAAATTATGCTGAGGTTTTAGAAGAAGTCAACGAGCAGCGCCTTGATCATGCTGTTCAAACGGGAACCAGTGCAATTCCTATGCTTGTAAACCCAGAAGAACAGGATTTACTAACCACTTCCGAAGATCTCCCCCCTTATCAGGATTTCGATCCTCTTGCGGCGTTTCGAGCCAACGCTGTGGAGGAACAGCCAGAAGAGGAAGCCCCTATTTTAGTTGCCCCAGAAGAAGTTTTTCTTCCACAAGCGCAGCCAGTAGCGGTTCCCAGCCCCGAAGCAGTACAAGCTTTGGCACAAGCGATGGCTGGTGCCACGGGTGCTGTGCTTGGCAATCATCAACCGCAGGCCGCAAAAATAATGCAAATATCACCAAAAGATTACTATGAGCAACTTGCCGCAGCACAAGCGGCGAACGATCTTGATGGTGTGCAACTCGTTGACACTGATGGTGACGGAGTTCCTGACACTCCCCTATCCTTTGACGATGAGTTAGGCGGAGACGAAGAAACCCTTTATGAAACTATTCTTATTCCAGCGGGACAGATTAATTATGGGCAAATCTTAATTGAAGCAAACAGCGATGTTCCAGGCCCGGTCTTGGCTCAACTGGTTTCTGGCCCATTGGCCGGTGCACGATTAATAGGAACATTTACAACAACCGAGGAACATTTAACGCTCAGCTTTAACTCTATTGTTATTGATGGAATTAACCAACCCGTACAAGCCATCGCCATTGATCCTGGCACGACGCTTCCTGGTGTTGCATCAGAAGTTGACAACCGATACTTCCAACGCGTTATGCTGCCTGCTGCGGCTCGCTTCCTAGAGGGAATTGGCGCTGCTATCGCTGAAGACACCCAAACAACGGTCACTGTTCAAGGCGATACCGTTATCGAACAACAAAACGCACTTGATTTCGAACAAGAATTAGGTCGTGGAGTTCAAGAAGGCTTTAGTGAAATTGCTGACTTCATGGACGATGAGGCCAATGGTGTTCAACCGTTAATCCGCGTCGCCAAGGGTACAGCTATTGGTATATTCTTTACTGAACCTGTTTTGGAGATTGAATAATGCCTGATGATTTTGAAGAAAAATTACCAGAAAACGAAAATGCAGAAGATGGCGTATCCCTAGATTCCGTCGCTGCAGAAAATGATTTTTATGAAGATTTCCTTGATGAAGATGAATTTGACAATGATGAATTCGACACAACAAGCAATATTTCTGTTGAAAAAACAACTGCCAATTGGATGAATATTGCCGTGGTTATCGGCGTCGTTGCAATCGCCGGCGCGCTCGTCTATTTTTTGTTTTTTTCGACTAGTAATACATCTTCTGATGACACTACAGCATCTGGCAACACGCCCTTCGTCCAATCAGATCCAAATGTGAAAGCAGAACAAGAGAGCATCCCCCAAACATTGGAAGAAAAAATTGTTGATAGCGGGGGGCTGTTATCCAATCTCGATCTTTTAAAAGACGATGAAAACGCAAAGAGTCTTATTAAGCAGGAGGAACAAAAACAGGAAGTTTTCTCTGACATAAACCAACCTGCCCAAGGTTTATCAGAAACAGAAATCGATGATCTTTTCGCATCTATTCAAGGCTTAAACAATAAAACGCCATCTCCACCAGAAGCACCGCAACAACCCTTGCCTCTTCCAATGGATAATTCTCCACAAGTATCAATGACTGAGGTTGATATTTTAAAAACCATGGATAACGATCCGCCTGCGCTCAACGAAAGCATTGCTGAAACGCAAATGGAAATCGATGATACGCCCGCAGAGCTGGTAGAACAAACAAAAGAAGAGATAGAGGAATCTAACCCAACATCCCCTGATTTAGTAAGGCAGATCGGCCATTTAAACTCTCAATTGCAAATAATGGATATGCGTCTGGATACCGCCCTTAAAAAAATAGAAACGCTATCAAACAACCCCAATCCTATAAGTGGGCAACCTTCTATAAATAACAATACCGACATCACAAACCTTAAGGAAACAATTAATGCGTTGGAGAGCAAAATAAAATCACTCTCAACATCCCCTAAGCGATCATCAAAAAAGGCCACATACTCTCCACGTAAAAAAGTAAAAAAGAAACCGGCCGTGAAATGGGATTTACGTGGCGCTTCTCCTGGGCAGGCCTATATTGCAAAATCCGGAACAACGAACCTTAGAACAATTAATGTTGGTGAGCAGGTCGAGGGATTGGGAAAGATTCAATCCATTGCCCTTGAACACGGTCGGTGGATCGTTCTAGGATCCCACGGTCGTATAACACAATAACGACACTATTGACAAAAGAACAAAAATAGAACATACTATTGTCTATCCACACAATAAATGCGCCTATCATCCCCCTTTCGATGATGGGCGTTTTTTATATGTGGTCTTTATTTCACCCTCTATAACAAAGGACAAAACCATGACAACATTACCACGTGATAGTGACAACACACCTATACCTGCGCTCAGACTTGCACCAAATGGTTCGCATGTAATTAATGCAACAGCAACATCTGCCAGAAACGTAACGGCATTCGATGACAATACAAAAATCATCAGCCTCTATGCGACTGGCGCCGTTTATGTGCTCTTTGGCGATTCATCCGTAAGCGCGACAACAACCAACCATTACTTCCCATCTGGTTTATATTACGACATTGCCATTGGCGGTGATAAAACATTGCACACCCCCTATGTGGCCGTTATAGCGGCGGATGATGATTGCATGGTCTATATTTCTGAAAAGATATAATACACCGGCGACTTAAACGACTTAAATAATAAATTATCTTTATAAATCAACATGATACAAAAATTAAAATAAGTCGTTTAAGTTTAATCAACTTTTTTTCTTTGTCATGGTAAACTCTTAAGCATGGCAGATACATTTTATGATTTAAAATTCCGTGACGAAAATAAAGTTATTGCTGATCTTTTAGATGGCTTTGAAATTAATGATGCGGCGGTTGAGCAACATGCGCGCGTTTTCATTGAAACGGTAAGGGCACGACAATCTGATATGAAGGGTTTTAACGCCCTGATGCAATCATACGATTTAACATCTGAGGAAGGCCTAGCCCTTATGACATTGGCAGAGGCATTATTACGAATTCCAGATATCGCCACGGCCAATGATTTGATCAAGGATAAATTATCCGAAGGCGATTGGTCATCCCTTTTCGAACAAGCATCCAGTGTCACTGGAACTTTGTCTGGCCTTGGACTTTCTCTCTCTCAAAAGGTCATGGACAGCATGATTGGAAAGGTAGGTATGCCTTTCATCCGCCGTGCCTGTCTTGAGGCGATGCAGCTCATGGGGAAAACCTTTGTTTTAGGACGCGACATAGAAGAAGCCATTTCCGAGGCAAAACAATCGTCCGAAAAAGGATATGTGTATAATTTTGATATGTTAGGCGAAGGTGCCCGCACAAGCAAAGACGCTCAATATTACTTTGATGCATATAAACATGCCATTCGCGAAGTCGGTCTTGGTCATGACGTTCGCGATAAATCTCCACTGCATCGTCCTGGAATTTCAATCAAATTATCGGCTCTTTATCCACGGTTTGAATTTGCACAGGCAAAAAACGCAGAACAAATTTTAACCGATAGGCTCTTCGAATTATGCATCATTGCCGCGGAATATCGATTAAATTTAACCGTTGATGCCGAAGAATGTGATCGCCTTGACCTCTCTCTATCGATTATTAAAAACATTGTTTCCGACCCTAACTTTCAAACATGGCAAGGGTTTGGATTCGCCGTTCAGGCATATCACAAACGCGCACCAGCCATTATCGATATGGCCATTGGATGGGCAAGGGATAACAATCGAAAAATTGCAATTCGCTTGGTCAAAGGTGCCTATTGGGACAGCGAAATAAAACATGCTCAAATTGAAGGATACGATGGATACCCCGTATTCACACGCAAAGAAAACACCGATTTATCTTATTTGGTGTGCGCGAAAAAACTGTTGGATAACCGTGATTTCTTATATCCGATGTTAGGCACTCATAACGCGCACACGGTTGCAGCGATCATCGATATGGCAGGCCGCGACAACAACAATTTCATGTTTCAACGCCTGCACGGTATGGGTGAACAATTGTACGATCAGTTATTATCTATGGATATCCCCGTTTGTGTCTATGCCCCCGTTGGAACACATAAATATTTGCTGGCCTACTTGGTCAGACGACTCTTAGAAAATGGCGCGAATTCTTCATTCGTGAATAAAATGTATGATTCTTCTGTATCTATTGATGACTTGATAATCAGTCCAGTATCATTGGTAAAAGAAAACATTGAAAATCATTACCACCCTCATATTCCATTGCCATACGATCTTTATAAACACCGTAATAATTCAAGAGGAATGGATTTAACGGAAACCCTGCCATTACAAAAACTATTTAAAACAATTCATGGCAATTGTGAAAAAACATACAACGCGCCATGCCTGGTTAATGGGCGCGCACACACTAACGGTCTATCACGCGATAATGCCAATCCATCAAACCGCCATGACATTATCGGTCAGGTTTTTTATGCCGATGATCAAATGATAGATATGGCCTATAAAACATTGAGTGTAGGGTTTGATAATTGGAATAACCGCCCTGTCAAGGAACGATCAGACATCCTGAACCGTATCGCGGATTTATACGAACAACACACAGCGGAAATTATGGCGCTTCTTATTCGTGAGGCGGGGAAAACTGTCCCTGATGCAATTGCAGAGGTAAGAGAGGCTGTTGATTTTTGCCGCTATTATGCGCAACAAGCACCACTCCATTTTGTTGAACAGGAATTAGAAGGGCCAACGGGTGAGTATAATAGTTTGAGATTGGAAGGGCGCGGGATTTTCACCTGCATTTCACCGTGGAATTTTCCTTTCGCAATATTCACAGGGCAAATCGTTGCCGCGTTGGTGGCTGGAAATTGCGTTATTTCAAAGCCAGCGGAACAAACACCAGCAATCGCGGCCTATACCATTAAATTAATGATAAATGCCGGTGTGCCTGAAAATGTCATTGCCCTCATACAAGGTGACGGAATGATCGGCGAACAATTAATTAACCACCCAAGCCTTGCCGGTGTTGCCTTCACTGGCTCAACAGAAGTCGCAAAAATAATCCAACGACAATTGGCCAATAAAAATGGCCCTATCGTCCCACTCATCGCGGAAACAGGCGGATTAAACACCATGATTGTGGACAGCACTGCCCTGCCCGAACAAGTCACAGATGATGTCATATACTCTGCATTTGGCTCGGCCGGGCAACGATGTTCTGCATTAAGGATTTTATGCATTCAAGATGATGTCGCCGATGAAATAATTCCAATGATACATGGTGCAATGGATCACTTAATCGTTGGTGATCCTCAATATCTATCGACGGATATTGGCCCGATCATTGATGAAGAGGCAAAAAACAATTTGGTTGCGCACCGTTTAAAATTAGAAGGAATTTCAAAAAACATTAAGGAATCACCATATGATGAACGACTGGACGCTTATGGTACATTCGCCATCCCACTTGCCGCGGAATTAGATGATATAGACATGATTAATGACGAGGCCTTTGGCCCCATACTTCATATTATCAGATATAAAGAAAATCAATTAGATAGCCTAATCCAACAGATAAATAAAAAAGGATATGGCCTGACATTTGGATTGCACAGCCGTATCCACGCGAAACAAAAAGATATTGCAAGCAAAATCCAGGTTGGAAACATCTATATCAACCGCGGGCAAACCGGCGCTGTTGTCGGTGTACAGCCATTTGGGGGGCGTGGCCTTTCTGGTACTGGACCAAAGGCTGGTGGCCCACACTATCTACATGCCTTTGCCACTGAAAAATCCATAAGTAATGATATTACCGCATCAGGAGGAAACGCCGCCTTGATTAATTTATAGGCTTTAATTTTTGTTAACACTTTGCCCTCATAATAAGATAAATATCATAAAATAGAAGCATATCTAAAAATCAATGGATCAAAATTCTTTACACGTCGAACGCCAAAAATTTAAAGCAGGCGATATCATTTTCAACGAAGGTGACATACGCGATAACGCTTATATTTTAGAAGCAGGTAAAGTTGACATCATTCGCAATCATGCTGGCGATGGCAACACCAAAATGGCAACATTGCGAGCGGGCGATTTGTTTGGAGAGATGGCACTGATGGAACCTGGCTTGCGATCTGCCTCTGCCGTAGCAGTGGAGGATAGCGTTGCTTACTTAATTTCATCAAACATCTTAGAAGATCGGCTAAAGGGCTTAGATCCCATCGTGACATCACTATTTAGTATGTTAGTTGAGCGATACCGCTTTACAAGGATTGAACAATGCGATGCCAACGCAGATGCTGAAATTTACGGTCGCGTTCTTTCCACAGCCGGCAAAGCCTTTCATAAACCCACATCATTGACAGATTTCACAACGCGTAAAATTGATGCTCTCAAAGAATTGGCATTGGAACAAGAAATCAGGCGCGCACTTGATAATGGAGAATTTAAACCCTATTTACAACCGATCGTATCCTTGGTTGATGAAAAAATAATCGGGTTTGAAACATTAATTCGATGGCATCACCCAGAACGGGGGATAATCATGCCTGACGATTTTATTCCCGTTGCGGAACGCGTCCAGCTAATTCAAACAATTGATCGTAAAATGTTAGAAATGGCATGTGACATTTTACCAAAAATGCATGCGGCAGTTTCCGGCGATAACAAACCTTTTATAAGCGTTAACTTATCGGGCGTTAACTTTTCTGATGATGCCATTGTTTCTGGGATTTCTGACGTTTTAAACGATGCAAACGTCGATGCAAACCACATAAAACTTGAAATTACCGAAAGCGCCTTTATTGGAAATGCTGATAAAGCGGCCAAAATTTTAGATGAATTAAAAGATTTAGGTTTAAGTGTCGCTCTTGATGATTTTGGCGTGGGTTATTCATCATTGGGATATCTTCATCGATTTGCCATCGATGGCATTAAAATTGATAAAAGTTTTACAAACAGAACCCGTAACAATCAAAAAGGTGTCGATATTGTAAAAGCCATTGTTGGCCTAGCAAAGACATTCGATTTGGGCGTTATCGCCGAGGGCATAGAAACCGAAGAAGACCTGGACATGCTTACGAAAATAGGTTGCATACAAGGACAGGGTTATCTATTTGGAAAACCAGTATGTGTCGATGAAGCTCTTGAAATGCTTCATCATTAAACATTTTATTTTACAATAAAAACAACCCTTAAGAAACCGGTTGATCAACACGCACGGGAAGGTCAGTCATCAATGGGTCATCTTCCAACATCTCAATCATACCACTTGGTTGAACCGCGAAGTTAGATAAGAATAGCGCATTTGAATAAAACACAATCGCATCGCACATAAGGTGCCCCTCGCTGTTTTTCCCTTCATATGACGCCGGGCGTAAAACACCTTCAACCGCTCTTTGCGTTGTATCATCCATATTTTTGGGTATACCGTAAGAATCTGGTGTTTCGCAAATTAAAAATGGACCTTCTTCACCGCGAACAAAAAAGCAGAAAAAGCGCAGGTAATCTAAAACATTATCTTCATTGATTTTTACAGGGGCCTCTGCATTCGTCATATGAATTGGCGGTGACGTCCCGTCCAATCGGGTTAATTCACCCTTGTTGGTTAAATAATAAACTGATAGATGGGATGGATCCCAATTTGGGTCACGCAAACGAACAAGCGCAACTTGTTTATAGAACGGCAATTGACGCCAATGAACCTCGGTTGTATCCGCAGAACATGCGTGCTTACCATCGATTGAATTATCGTCGCCGCCGACTTTTTCAAAAAAACCTTGTTTTTCTGCGCCCGTAACAGGATTCCACAAATCATCTTCGTAAAGTGCAAATACTGGGCGTGTTTTTGTTTCCGTCATTAGTTATGATCCTTCGTTCGTCAATATGTCGATAAGTCTAATTGTTCCTATAATAAGGGGCAAGCTTTGATTTGACATTTGTTTTCTAAGTGACTATAACAAGCGCAGGATTA